>Ga0209270_1000138_pt1 | contig 188311 bp, 167 predicted proteins | sample MTBAKSrepl1MetaG_FD_187456 | JGI IMG/M metagenome (GOLD analysis project Ga0209270, IMG submission 187456) | Enrichment culture microbial communities from Arthur Kill intertidal strait, New Jersey, USA, that are MTBE-degrading - MTBE-AKS1... | ecosystem: Environmental > Aquatic > Marine >... | reverse complement strand
TTTAATTTTTCGACCATTTTCAAACTCTTTTAATTCATATACGGAGTAATCAAATATATTCTCGATTCCTTTTTCTTTAAAATAAGTTTTAAGCCATTCATGATCCTCTTTTTTTAAACTATTCCAGCCACCCAATGATATAATAATATGTATAATATTTATATCGCTATATGTTTTACATATATCATTTAATGATTTATTATGCATAAAATATGCTATTTTAATTTGAGAAATAAGTTCATCAATCAGATATTCTGGATGATTTTCAGAAAATTCGATAATGTCTTTCCCTGTTGCCAGAAGTTTTTTTAGATCATCTTGTATTTGTGCTTCTTTTTCACCTAAATTTAATTTCTCCAGGTTAGAATCAATAGGCATAATGTCTAATATGGATGCTTTTTTTAATTCCGAATTTCTATCTTTAATTTTAGGCGTGTTAATTTCATTGAAAACTGATTTGGATACATCTTTTTGCGCATTTTTCACAATAACTGGATCATCGGAATGACCTACAAAATGCCTGCCAAGCCTTTTTGCGCACACCAGTACGCTGCCATCCTTCATCATCGGATCCAGAACCAAGTCTCCTGGGAAACTGTAGAGCTTAATACAGTTTTCTAATGCCACATGCTCCTCATCGGGTTTGATGTGCCATTTTCCGGGAACAAGATCTTTCCATTCATTCTTCGTAAGAAACCGGCCGTCCTCTGGCGTTTTGTCTTCCCGACTTGTTTTGCCTTTTCTGAAAATGAATAAAAATTTGAACTCCTCGAGCAGTTCATACTCTCCGTGCGTCCCGCTTTCTTCAAGAGGCGGTTCCTCATTGGTCAAGGCAAAGACAGCGATTCTCGCATAGAGGTATGTATCTAATTTCTTTAAGTATTCATCCAATGCGCCTATGAATTGTATGTCTTGGTGCAGCACCGCGATTTTCCCACCGGGAATCGTCATCCGATTAATATTACTTAATAAATCATAATATTTTGGCAATAAATTATCATCTAATTGGCTTTCTTGGGGTCTTAAGATAGTTAATCCTATTTTTGAATCCACTATATCTCTTTCTAATGCTTTTTTTGATGAATAAATATGGTCTTTACGCATTGGAATGAGAACCTTTCTTTGAGAAGCTCATCTTGATGCCCCACTAAAAATTCTGAGGCTGAAACCGAGTCGACATCCTGCTGGTGGAAAATTCTCACCTTTTATCTGATCGACCGAAAGGCGCAGATTATGAAAAGGAAAATGTGCTAAGGGTGCTTTCTTCTGCAGGGCAAAAGGGAGATCCATGGGGAGTTCCAAGACGCCTTTTGAGATGATCGCCTCTCATTTTTGTCAACGTTGTCAAATGTTGTATTCGTGGCTGGGTGGATAAGAATAGCGTCGGAACAGCGTCCAGTTTTCTCCGCATAGGGCGGCACCGAAGCCCGGCGAGAATCAAAGAACTCGGCTTCACGAAAGGGACGTTGTAAAGCACCAATTTGGTGCCTCAATCGAAGGCAGTGTGGGATGATCTGGAAGAGCCTTGTCTGGCGGTGCTTTTCGTACTCATTACGTTGGGCCTCTCAAGCATCATTTTGATGCTCATCCAGACGTTAGAACCCGAAACGGGTCAGAGTCAAGAGATGGGCAGTTCCAAAGACGACAGCGCAGCGACCGCACAGAAAGCTAAAGCGGCAGCACAGACCTCCAGGATCTCCATGGGCGTTGCCATTGGCAGAGGGGTCCTTATTCCATCCAGTAAATTGATCGTGATCATGTCTTTCCTCCTTTCCTTGTTCGGATTTTATGAAATGGTCAATGGGTTTCCTCTTCCGGTGCCGGGAGAAATATTCCAACAAGGATTCTTTCATCGTCCATATCGTCTTTGTCGGCATAGTCCCCATCGGAGTAGGTGAACTTTCCCTGGTACTCCGGTTTGACCTCGACCTCTCCATCGGTTCCCTGGACCAGGAACTGCTCGAAACAGGAAGGACAGGCAGGACCGTGCTCTTGCTGTCCTTCATAGAAGTAGGGAACCCAGCTCTCGGTGATACCCTGTTCCGTGGACTCGATTTCGGTAAGGCAAATGGCGCATTTCATGGTGATCCTCCTTTCACGGGATATTGGCAAAAGAGATGGGGGATGCCAAGGGTTGAGGTTAACGTTATGCTGGGCATGGGTGTAAGGCACTGCCAGGCGGTCCTGGGCACGAAATCTCGGCGGTATGGTTTGGTATGGGAAACGGGAAGATTGGATGCCGGGCTGGAGATTCAGGTCATTTGTCGGCCATCATCTCACAAAACAAACTGGACTGGGCGGCCCCAATTCTAACATTGAGGCCGCCCTTCCTGAAGACATTCTTGATTGCTACCTCTTCACCAACGACAGGATCAACCCTCCCACCTTCTCCAGCTTGTGCGCTGTCTCGGTATCCAGTCCAGGATCTTGGGCCGCACGGGTGTAGGCATTAATGACGTGGAACATGGTCCTTCCCGGCTCGATCTGCCATGCCTGTTCAATCGACTGCGCCTCGGTCTTGGTGATCAGGAACCGCTGGTTGAACGCCCCGATGGTCGCCAAGGGATTGTCCAACTCGGACCGGGTGGAAATCTCGAACCGCCTCCGTCCCTGATCGGATTCGTAGACCACCTCCCGCAAGACATCGGGAAACTCCTCCAAGGCACGTCTCGAAACGTGCTTGAACCTGGAGGCCACGGACGTCTTGCTGATGAGACCATTGGAGCAGACCAGGCGGTAGAAGTACGCCTCGATGGAAAACGCCAGGATCCCCACCTCCGAATTGCTCACACTGATGCCGGGAACGATCTTGTCCTCGTTCCCGAAGCCGAAGGTCCGCGTGAAGTCCGGCACCTTGAGCACGAGCAGGTTGGCGTCCAGGGAGTAGTGCACTTCTGTTTCCGAGCTGAACCCATACTCCACCATGCGGGACAGGATCTCCGTGTGATCGATGGCTTTGTAGCGGTCTGTGAATACCGCTCTCAGCCTGTCTCCGTCAAAGCGGCAGAACATGGTCTCCCTTTTCTCCCGCTCCTGCTCGATCCAGTAGTTGAGGTTCTGCGCCTGCAGGTCTGCCGGGCACCGGGAGAGATACGAGTAGGGCACCCTCAGACGGTTGGCAAACAGGCGCTGTGCGCTCGGAAGCACCTCCACGTCCTTTCCGGCAATCCACATCCGGTCCAGGCTGTCGAACTCCATGTCCATGACCGGCAGGGTTTCGTCGAAGCAGTTGGCGCTCATGGTGTTCACCTTGTCGATGACGTTCTCGAATCGGTCTCTTCCTCTCATGGTTCGATCTCCTTTCTTGGTTATTGGTGGTTTGAGCACTTCCTGGCCGCCAGGTCGGCGTCCAGCTTGCATTTGCAGTCCTCACAGATTCCATGACTGACGGGGTTCTTGGGTGGTTCATCTCCCGGTGCGTCCTTGAAGCGGATGAACTTCCCGCACCAGGCGCAGATGACGATGAACTTCATGGGACACCTCCTGAAACGAGAAAAGCCCCTCTCCCCGGATCTTGAATCCGCCGGGGAAAGGGGCTCTCATGGGGTTGTGGGTCTTTCGACTACGGGATCAGGCTCTCTCCGTCGTCGTCATCAAAGGGGTCGCAGTCGGGGCAGCTGGGGCAACCGGGGAGCACGGGCTCGTCGTCCTCGAACTCCTTTTCCAGCCGCTTCCGCTCGCGAGCTTCCTCCTCGGCGTAGCCGAAGATCCCGCCGATGATTGCGGCGGCGTCGAAACCAAAGCCGTCATCAAAGAAGTCGTCCATCAGGTTTCACCTCCTTTCGTGGATTCGTTTGGGGTTCATCAGTAGCCGCACAGGGAACAGACGATCCGGGCGGTCTTGCCGTTGTAGATCGTGATGTCATTGCCAAGGTTGTGGCCGAAGGTGATGTGGTGTCCGCAGTCCAGGCGGAACTTCCGGCCTTTGAGCTGCTGGAGGACCTGCCGCAGGGCATCTGGATCCTCGTAGCGGCTCTTCTCCTGTTGGGTCATGGGTCCTCCTTTTCCGCGCACAAAAAAAACCTCCTGATTCAGTCCAGGCGGGCTTCTTGAGCGCTGCGACCTTTGAGGGTCGTTTGGGTTGTCTTGAAGAAGATGGCTTTTCTGTGGCGGGCTAATCCATCAGGTAGGGCTGAAGACGCTTGACGATCGTGATGGGAGCGAGGTCGTCTCTACCAAGGACTTCGGAGACCTGATGCTCCTGCAGGAAGATGTCACCGACCTTGTCGCTTCCTTCGAACACCTCGAGGCCGACATAGGGAAGCGCATTGTTCCTGGCGAGCACGTAGGTCACGTCGTCCTCTCGAAAGACGTGGAGGTCGTCCGAATAACCGGCACCGATCTTGTGCGTGTGAATGCCGGCCTTGTCCCTGAAAACGATTTCGAGAGAGGGGTGGAATCGCCCCGCCCGCACTGCGTCTTCAGTGGACTCCTTCTGGATCTGGAAGTTCTTGACTCGATTCACGCCAACCTCCTTTCTCGATGTGGGGGATGTTCGGGTCGACCCTGCAGAACGGACAGACGAATGTGGTTCCTGATGCAGAGTCGTCGGTTGCCAATGGCGGCCTTGTGAACACGCTGCCACAGTGGTTGCAGACCACGTGTGCCTGTTGGTGCGGATAGGTCGTCACGGATTCACCTCCTTTCCGCCCAAGCAAGCCTTCCTGAACTGGCAGTCGTTGCACTGCCAATCCATCCGGCGGTAGAAGACGCGCTCCTCGATGGCGCGAAGAACCTCGTTGATCAACTGGATCAGACGCTGATGGTCTTCGGTGGTCCGGGTAACGAAGTACTGCTCGAATGCGGGCTTCTTGGTTTTGAGGAGCACATCGTATCGAACCAGGCAGGACTGGTCGGACGTGGCGACCTTCATGCGGCTCATGGCATACGAGTAAACCGTGGCCTGCTGATCGAACGCGAGACGCACCGAAGAGAAGCGCTGGGCAGCGGTTTTCAACTCCACAACCGCGTAAGTCTGCTCGCTGTCGCTCTCCACCAGGTCGAACACGCCTTCCAATCGAACGGGAAGATTTCCGCCATTCCTGAGATCCGGCACCTTCACGCTAAAAGGGAACTCGACCGCCACGATCTTCTGAGGCTGGGCGTTCTCGTCGAACAACTCCACGAGCGCCTTTCCCATGTCTCTGAGCGTTTCGAGATCTTCCCCCTTCTTGAAGGACAGGGGCATGTCTCCCCGCTTGGCCTCTCCCAAGAAGACTGACTGGAAGGTGTCCTGGAGTTTCTCTACGGGAAGGATCTCGCCGGTCTGCATCAACGCCGTGTAGTAGGCTTCTGCGGTCTTGTGGATGGCTTTCCCAAAGGCAAGCGCCGCTGGCTTGGTCTCCCAGGGAGTGCCGTAGACGTAATGATGCGCGTACTTCATGGGGCACATCAGATAGGTGTTGAGCTGCGAGAAGCTGAGGTGGAGGTGGACTGCCTGGCTCTCTGCCTGAGGCAGTTCCAAGGGTGTGAGTTGAACGGCTTCGTTCTGCATGTTGATCTCCTTTCTGAAAACGCAAAAAGGGGGAGCAGGCGCAGAGCCCACTCCCCCAGTGGTTTTGGCTGCATCGATCTGGGAAGGTCGTTCACATGGAACGCAGGTTCTCGATGAAACTGGAGGCGTCCTTGATGGTGAGGTACGCCATCTTCACGCCATAGGTGTTCACGCTCTCCTCGTCCAATGCACGGCTGTCCATGCCGACTTCCCGCCCCAAGTTGACGATGTAGTTGAGCTGGCGGTTGGTGATGCGTCCATTGCCGCTGCCGTTTCCTCCGTTTCCGCCATTGCTGCCGTTACCTCTGTGGTTGGGCGTTCTTCCCTGCTGCCCGGATTGCCGGGGCCTGTTTTCTCCTCCTTGTCCGTTGCCACCGCCGTTGCCGCCACCGTTATGGGGCGATCTCTCCTGCGGGTCAGACTGCCGCCCACCGCCACCGTGCTCCTGTTCTTGAAGTGCCTTGTCTCCGTTGTAGATCTGAAGACCCACGCCCAGCATGGTGGCGCACTTCTTGAGGGAATCCGTGGCGGCCGCCTTGAGATCATCGGCAATGGAAATGATGGCACCGGTCTCTCTGGCCCGGGTGATGCGGCTGGCCCCGAACTGGGACTTTGAAACCCCTTCTGCTGCAAGTTTCCCGAGGACAATCACTTCGTCCAGGTCATCGAGGATCTTGTGCTCCAGGACCTCGAACGACCACAGGGAATCAAAGGCGTCATTGAGCCGGTGAATGATTTGGTGTCCCTCGATGTAATCCAGGACACGTCCAAAGGTTCCCTCCCGCTGTTTGATCTGCTCGGGGGGAAAGGGCCTCTCAAGGATGTCTCTCTTCATGATGTACTCCTTTCTGATGAATAGGCTTGAAACGCAAAAAGGCCCAGCCGGTCGCAATGACCAACTGGGCCTGGTGAATGGGTTGAGAGGGACCTGCCGGCCCCAAGTTATCGGAAAGTCATGGGTGCAAAAAAGAGGATCCTTGACTTATCCTCGATGAGTCAAATGTGATACACCCATAACGGTTTGGCAAATTTTACTTGATCTTTTTTGAAATCTCATTTATCCTTATTTTGTTATCATTAGGAGCCCAAAGTTTTCACCATTCCCAAAGAAAATATCTCTTATTTATATTCATCGAGTTTAAGCTTATTCAGTTGCTAATTTAAATTTTCTGACAAACTAATGATTAGGAAATCAGAGGTAGTTTATTTTCTAAATTAGGGGGTTAATATGATATGGTTAAATGGGCTACTTGCAGTTCCAACAATTGGGATTCGAATAAAACCACACTATGGGGACATGCAAGTTTTCGAAAATCAAATCGCCAAATTTATCGATTACATTTCCAAGAATTTTGATGAACTTAAAATCGATAAATTGGGAAGCTGGGGTTATAAAATTGAACCAAAAGAATCAGGATATAGATTTCATATTGAACCTCATAACATTGTTGCTCATTTTAGCTATGCTGTCGTTCAAAAACCTATAGCTGGTGGTTTTCCAACTTTTAAAATACCAAAACTCCAATCTTTTCAGGAATTGCAGTCAATATTAGTAAAATATATTAAAGCTATATTGGAGTTATTCGATAGTTTAACAGACTTTAGTTATGATAGAATCGGTCTTATCGCAGATATGACTTTAGAAAAGGACTCAATTCCACCAGGCATAATAAATTGGCTTGAGGATTTATCCAAGACTATTAAGGGCGATATTATTATGATGGATTCAACTTTTCTTGTAGAATTAAATAATAGTGATAAATACAATGAAAAATGTTTTCATTATGCAAAATATGATAACACGAAACCTGAAATCGGGTATGAAATAAAATTGGACTGGCAGCGTGAATTTCATGATAAAATGAAACTTAATTCAAAAAAGATGTATACAGTATTAGATGATTGTATTACTTCATCGTTAGAATATTTCAAGAATTTTGGGGAAGGGGTTTAGTGATGAATACCTCAACAAGTTTTCAAGAAAATGACATTGGCCTTGTCCAGTCAATTGAAAGAACTGAAAGTGAGTCTCCGGTTTTCAGGGTTGACAAAACTCTTAGGAGTTTGTCATCGGAAGAAATGGATATTTCACCTGAATCTCCGCGCTATTCTGTTGATACAATACGCAGGCTCAATAGAGCGATCACACGGAAAATACCCAAAAGAGTTGTCGAAGAATTAATTAATGAGCGTCAAAATCTTGTTAAAAAGAAATTCTCCGAGGGATTAACTCAGAAAGAAGAAAAAAGGCTGATTTTTGTCAATTGGCAGCTTGATAGGGTTGATGATGCTGAGACTGGAGATGAAATGGATAGATTAGAAAAAATGATTGAATTATATGAAAATTTTGCAGAAGACATTGATAATATGAGAAAATGGTTTATTTCGACTAAATAATGAGGCCGAATATTATGACTTTTCTCCAAATTTCCAATCAAATTGTTGTTAGAAAAGCAGTCGAAAAAAATAAAAATTATATTGAATATAAAGATGATTTGAGGGTTGATTTTTGGTATTCGTGTGCATACTGCAATATTATGGAGAATGAAAGTAAAGGAATAGGTTTTGAAATAGATCATTATTACCCAAAGAAAAGATTTCCCGAGAAATCAAACGAATATGAAAATTTAATGTGGTCTTGTGAGAAATGTAACCGATTCAAAGGAAGCTACTATGCAGATGATAATGCTTTAAAAAACGGCAACTATGTATTAAGGCCAGATGAATGTGATCCAAGCGAGCATTATGAAATAGAAAGAGATTTTTTAAAATCCACTACGCACACAGGAGAATTTAACATACAATTACTCAACCTAAACAGATTACAGTTAAGAAGAATAAGACAATTTAGGCGAAGGCTTGGATTAGCCTCAAAAACTGTTATTAAAGGTGTTTTTGATCTAAGAAATTACAGTATTGATAAAATAAAAACTAAATATCGATACGAATACTTAAAATCAAAGGAAAATGTTGAGAGATATTGCAGTGAATTAGATAAATATCGTGATATTCTTGTTGAAAATATTGCTAAATCCGAATTATTAGATGAAGACCCTGACACAAAAAAGCGGACCCAAAAAAGGAGAAAATTTTTAAAAACTCATATGGCAATAACTCATGAAACTATCCCATTAATGGGTAAATAATTTGTGATAGTATATTATATTCTAATATATTAACATATTTGATTTGATAATATTTTTTTTTCGGAACACCCCTCCTAAGGTTATTACTGTACCAGAGATAATGCCAAACCCCGCCAGTTCCTGGATCTTAATAAAAAATAGTATATGACTTTCATAAACTACTTGATCAATCATTTTCCATTACCAACTATCAAATAATAACGGCATGATAATGAATTTCAGTAATCAAACTGATTGTCCTTTCAGTGATATAACTAATGTACATATACCGTATATCCTACTACCAGTCCGGAAATATCAGTTATCGCCTCTACTACTGAACCGTCAATGCTGCATCAATGGATAACTATGCTATTGGTATTGGACTAATGGCAGAGGATGAGTGGTTGTTGATGTAATTTATGTATTTATTGCCATATTTGTAATTTCATGGATGTCGGCATAAGTGATATCAGGAAATGTGGCTTCAATCTGTTGCAGTATTTCTCATTTGGGGACGATTTATGGGTCAAATGGTTGTTGAAGTGGTGTTGGTAGGGGGTAAAATGTTGTATTAGTAATACTATCAATATGTTATGTTGCCAGCAGAGACCTGAAATACCGCTTGCAAGTCCCTTTCTCTCAGCGTTCAGAGGGGCGCCGGCAAACTTTTTTTCACTTTTTTTGTAAAATAATGCATTTTTATTCATTTTTTTGAGAAAAACTGACACATGAAAGACAATATACTAGTTCAATGAATGATGCCTCTCTCACTTCGAGTTAAGCAAATGAAAGTCACCAGAAGTAGTTTAACTGTTAGCCTTTAGATGATGTTGATCGACTATCAGCCTCAAATAAGCCAGTTTCCTATAGCCAGTACTAATGGAAGCCCCAGTCAAATTACAGTATTCCTGCATAGTGATTTCTTCCATGAATAATGCTCGATCGTGAACGCTCAGTCCATCAAGTAGTTCAGCCTCAGTTTCCTTGGCGATCAATAAACTCTCTGGATCATTATAGTCTGCCAGCTCTTTGAACCATGCCCTGTCTTCGGCGACCTCGTCCAGATGAAATGCCACCAGGTCCATGGCGTCGCAATTTTTGTGCGCTTTTTCAAATGTCCCCCGCGAGCAGGACCTCTCGATATTCCGCAGCTGGTTGAACACGTAGTGAATTATGAAAGTGGTTGGAGAGGCTTTCTCGTGATTGATTTTGTGAATGATCTTCTTTTCCAGGAAGTGCCGGCTGATCTCGCTGAAGAGGTCCTCGATATCCAGACCGTATTGTTCCTGGAGAGATTGGACTTTAGCGCGAATCCGCAACTTGATCGAGCAGGCATTGATTCCGGGATTTTTTCCCCGCGGTAAAAGAGCCGACTGGATCAGCCGTATACAGTACTCTTGGTCATAGTTTTTTTCCTTTCGCATTGTGGTTCACCTTTGAAAGGGGCGGCCCCTTACTTCCGCCCCTTTTCCTTTCTTTCAAATTTCAATTCATTCCATTCTCTTTCTTGATGACGGCCAGGGCTTTCTCTGCCGCCGATCTGAGGGTGCTTCCTTCACCAATGAGACGTTTGATCTCACTGATGGCCTGGACGTCTTCGTCGGTGAATCGCCGATGGGTGCAGTTTCCGACCGGGATCCGCTCGATGTGGTTCAGGTACCGGTTGCACCAGTCTCTGAGTTTGAACTTGGGAATGCCTGTGATTTGCGCGACGGTCCCGATACTGTGGGTTTGTTTTTTGTTCATGAAATTATCCCCCTGTTGGTATTGGTGTGGGGAGTGTGGTACTATCGTCCCCTACCTATAGAGGTTAGTTTATTCCGGGGTGATGGTCTGGAACCGCCACGAAGGAAGGGAAGGTCTTGCGAGAGGTCCCGGCATAGCGCCAATCGCGCCAGAATCCGCCAGGATCAATCGGCGGGGCCAGAGACGAGGATTGCTACTCGGGATTGAGAGGCAAGCGCCAGGGTGAGATTTCTTGTGGTGGTTGTGACTGCGGCAGGAACGAGGAGTGGGGGGCTATAATAACTTGGGAGGTTGAAACCGCTCTCCTATTTTATGGGGTCCCGTTCACACACTGCGGCGGTTTTGAAAGTCAGATGACCACGATTCTTCGACACACATCTTTCATATCGATGGAGACATCCAATTGGGCCTCACCAAAGACGATCTCATCCATTCAGTTTCTGAAATCGCCGGATTTAGGAAGACACAAGCCAGGCAAGCCGTGGAAACAACCCTTGAACTCATCAAATCCGCTCTTGTCTCAGGGGAAGACGTAATGATCTCCCGGTTCGGAAAATTCGATGTCAAGGAGAAAGGATCAAGGCGGGGAAGAAATCCTCAAACGGGAGAATCGCTCACCTTGGATGCGAGAAGAATCGTGACGTTCAAGCCTTCGGGGGTTTTGAATGGCAAGCTGAATGGAAAAGGTTGATGTTGCGTATAGGTAGGGTAAGTGTGGAATCAGATGGGGTGAAGTGATAAGACTGGTAGCATTCTCTTCTCATTACAAAAAGTGCAGGGTACCGAGTCCTGTGTACTGACTTCGAGAGGTGTCTTATGACGATCCGCATAACGTGCCGAGCTAAATGATCCGACTATCAAAAATGATTTGAATCACAAGATATTAAATCATTTTATCGGAGTGTTTTAAAATGTTTTATATGGCCAGAAATGAGAAATCTCACATTTTATGCGGTTCAATATAATTATTGTTGTGCCTTGTGAAGATAAAACCAAATGGCAAATCACGAAGCCAATCGAGTCTGGAATGCTTTCGTACGTCATGCAGAGCTGCATGACGAAAGTCTGATATCGGAGTTCTCACGTGAGCAGATCGAAAGCACGATTTCTCAGTTCACAAATCGTGTCGACCGCAATTCTCCAGCCTATCGCGCAATGGAACTCCGTATTGAGAGGCTGAAGGAGCGCGAAGCCGAAGCCAAGGACAAGAGGAAACTACTCCAAGGGATAGGTATCGGCTTCCTCATTGGTATCGCGGTCAAAATTGTTGGTGACTATCTATGGCAATGGTTGACTAAATAGGATAGGCACAACAAAAACCTCCAGCCGACGCAGCAAAGCTGCGCGGCTGAGTTTTGGCGTTAACCCACATAAAATGATAGACAAGGATCCGATGGAAGAACAAGTCAAATCAAAGCAGAGGGTAGCGGATCATGGCGAGGTTTTGACCGGCAAGCGGGAGGTCAACGCCATGCTCGATCTTGTGAAGCAGGAAACGGAGCGGATCGAATCTCGTTTCCTCGAACCCGCTTGCGGTAATGGGAACTTTCTTGCCCCAATTCTGGAACGAAAGCTGGCTGTTGTGGAAAAGCGCTATGGCAAGTCGCAGTTGGATTTCGAACGATACGCCATCCTGGCTGTGTCATCTATTTACGGGATTGATATTCAAGAAGATAACGTTCAGCATTGTCGTCAACGGCTTTTTGGAATCTTTGATCTGATTTATCTTCGCTTGTTTAAGAACAGGACAAAAGACGCCTGCCGCGAGGCAGTCCGGTTCATCCTTGACCGCAACATCATTTGGGGCGATGCCCTCGACCTGAAGACCAGGTATGAACCAAGGGTTCCGATTGTTTTTTCCGAATGGTCGCCCCTCAATGGGAGCATGCTGAAACGGAGGGACTTTTTTCTTTCTTTCCTGCTCGATAAACAGCATCAACTCTCCCTGTTCAACGATGAGAATCAGGAAGTTAACTTAAACGAACCGGTAAAAGAATATCCGCCGGTTCACTTTCTGGAGGTAGCCGATGTTGACAGGCACTAACTACAACCCGGATGTGCTGTCATGCATTGCAAACCTGAGCAGTGATGAGGTGTTCACGCCGCCGCAACTGGTGAATCAAATACTGAATATGCTCCCCAAAGAAATATGGAGCGACAGGATGGCCACATTCCTTGATCCAGGCTGCAAGTCCGGCGTGTTCCTGCGCGAAATTGCGAAGCGGCTGGACAAGGGGCTTGAAGATCAGATCCCCGACCGCCAGAGACGGATGAACCACATTTTCAAAAACCAGCTTTACGGCCTCGCCATCACAGAACTGACCTCGCTGCTGTCGCGCCGCTCGGTCTATTGCTCCAAGACCGCCAACGGCAAATACTCCGTCTGCGAGATCTTCGACACCCCCGAAGGCAACATCCGCTTCCAGCGCATCGAACACGCCTGGGATGGTACGAAGTGCAGATTCTGTGGAGCGCCGCGAGCTCTCTTTGACCGCGAGGAAGGGCTTGAAACCCACGCCTACACCTTTATTCACACCAAAAAACCGGAGGAACTTTTCGATTTGAAATTCGACGTCATCATCGGCAATCCGCCCTACCAAATGACCGGCGGCGCAGGAGGTTCGAGTGACTCCTCAATCTACCATCTTTTCGTTCAGCAAGCAATTAAGCTTCGACCCCGGTATGCCGTTTTCATCACGCCTTCGCGATGGATGGCTGGAGGTAGGGGGCTTGATGAGTTTAGAACTCAGATGCTCAACGGGGGCCATCTCCGCAGTCTCACGGACTTTCCCGATTCTGGCGATGCATTCCCCGGTGTTCAGATCAAAGGTGGTATTTGTTACTTCCTTTGGGATGGCGCGCACAACGGGGCCTGCAATGTCACGCGCGTGACCGGTGGCGAAGAGCACCTTCAGCGCAATCGGCAATTGGACGAGTTCGATGTTTTCGTTCGCGACGCGCGTGCACTCGGAATCCTGAGAAAGGTTCTTTCCAAGAAGGAACCGTCGGTACTCGAGCTCGTGTCTGGTGACACGCCGTTCGGTATCGCGACGAACTTCGAGGACTGGACCGAGAAAAGGGGGAGCGGAAAGATTGCGCTCCATTTGATTAAAAAGGGCAAGCGCACCATCGGTTTCATAAAGCGCGGGGAAATTCGCAAGAATACAGGCGCCATTGATGTGTGGAAAGTTCTGGTTCCCGAAGCATATGGGGCCGGTGAGACTTTCCCACATCAAATCCTTGGCAAGGAGATCGTAGCCGCACCCCCCTCAGCGTGCACTCAGTCGTATCTTGTTGTAGCGCCGTTCCGATCAGAGAAGGCAGCTCAGAGTTTCGCCAGCTACTATCGGACTCGCCTGTTCCGCTTTCTCGTGTCTCTGAGGAAAATCACCCAGCACGCCCTGCGATCGACCTACAGATGGGTCCCACAACAGACTTGGAACAGAGCTTGGACTGACGATCTACTTTACGAGAAGTATGGCCTGACTGGGGAGGAGATTGCGTTCATCGAATTGATGGTGCGCCCGATGGAGGTAGGCGATGAATGACGAATTTTTTCCTCCACGTCCCGAATCGCGCCCGCTGATCTATGCCTACGAAGATACGAACCCGCAATATGCGGGCTTGCTGAAGGTGGGATATACGACGGTGGACGTACGGGATCGAGTTGCGCAGCAGTATCCTGCAAAGAAACCCGGCCCACCGCCCTACCGGATCGTTTTGGAAGAACCAGCAATGCGCAACGACGGGACGGTCTTCACGGACCATGAGGTCCACCGGATGCTGCGCATCAACGGCATCAAAAATCCGGAAGGTGAATGGTTCCGCTGCACAGCGGACGATGTGAAAGCGGCGATCATCGCCGTGCGCACCGGGCAGTTGAACGAAGAGAACCGTTCACTCGATTTCAGGATGCGTCCGGAACAGCAGGCGGCGGTGGAGAAGACTGCGGATTACTTCAAGAGCTTCCGCAAGGAGAACCACAATAAGCCGCCGCATTTCCTCTGGAACGCCAAGATGCGTTTCGGCAAGACCTTTGCCGCATATCAACTGGCGAAGAAGATGAAATGGCGCAAGGTGCTGGTGCTTACGTTCAAGCCAGCGGTGCAAAGCGCCTGGGAAGACGACCTGAAGCAACACGTCGATTTCGTGGGCTGGCAGTTCATCAAACCCGGCGGCCTGACCTATGAAGAGGCCGAACAGAGCAAGCCCGTCGTCTGCTTCGGCTCGTTTCAGGACTACCTGGGAAAGAACAAGAGCACGGGCGGCATCAAGACCAAGAACGAATGGGTCCACGCGATGAACTGGGACTGCGTGATCTTCGACGAATACCACTATGGCGCGTGGCGCGAGAACGCCAAGGACCTCTTCGAGGCGGAGGACAAGAAGGAGGCCGAGTTCGGCGAGGGCGAGGGATTGCAGGACTTCGACGAAGAAATCATGCCGATCACGACGGATCATTACCTGTATCTGTCGGGCACACCGTTCCGCGCCATCGCCTCGGGGGAGTTCATCGAGGAGCAGATATTCAACTGGACCTACTCGGATGAACAGCGGGCCAAGACGCAATGGCAGGGGCCGGATAACCCCTACGCCTGCCTCCCGCGCATGGTGCTTATGACCTATCAGCTGCCGGACGCGATCCGGGAGATCGCCATGCAGGGCGAGTTTGACGAGTTCGACCTGAACGTGTTCTTCTCTGCTGAGGGCATCGGCGGCAAGGCGAAGTTCAAGTATAAAGACGAGGTACAGAAGTGGCTGGACCTGATCCGGGGGGCGTTTCAGGCAACGATGGTCGACAACTTGAAACTGGGCGCGAAGAAACCGCCGATGCCCTATTCCGATGCGCGGCTTCTGAATGTCCTGTCACATACCTTCTGGTTCCTGCCCTGCGTGGCGGCGTGCCACGCGATGCGCAACCTGCTGGAGAAGAAGCAGAACCGCTTCTATCATGATTACAAGATTATCGTAGCGGCGGGGAGCGCCGCCGGGATCGGTGTTGCCGCCTTGCCACCGGTGCTGGATGCAATGGACGACCCGCTGGAATCGAAGACGATCACCTTGTCATGCGGCAAGTTGACGACCGGCGTAACGGTGCGACCTTGGACGGGCATCTTGATGCTGCGCAATGCCTCCACGCCGGAAACCTACTTTCAGGCGGCGTTTCGCGTGCAGTCGCCCTGGACGGTACGGAATCCGGACGGTGCGAATCCCAACGAAGAAGAGATCATCAAGAAGGAATGCTATGTCTTTGACTTTGCGCCGGACCGTGCGTTGCGCCAGATCGCCGATTACAGTTGCCGCTTGAATGTGGAGGAGGCCAACCCGGAGAAGAAGGTCGAGGAGTTCATCAGCTTCCTGCCCGTGCTCGCCTATGACGGCAGCTCAATGAAGCAGATCGACGCCACCGGGATTCTGGACATGGCGATGAGTGGGACCACAGCGACGCTGCTGGCGCGACGATGGGAAAGCGCGTTGCTGGTCAATGTGGACAACGATACTTTGAAGCGGCTGATGGCGGACGAAGCCGCGATGAAAGCGCTGATGAGCATCGAGGGCTTCCGCAATCTGAATCAGGAGATCGAAACGATCATCAACAAATCCGAGGCGGTGAAGAAGACGCGCAAGGAAAAGAACGACGAGGACATGACGAAAAAAGAGAAGAAGGAGTTGACCGAAGAGGAAAAGGAATACAAGAGCAAGCGCAAGCAGATTCAGGAGAAGTTGATCAAGTTCGCCACGCGGATTCCGATCTTCATGTATCTGACCGACTATCGCGAGAGGACTTTGAAGGACGTAATTACTCAACTTGAACCGGGTTTGTTTAAGAAGGTCACGGGACTGACCGTCAAGGACTTCGAGTTATTGGTCAGCCTGGGGGTATTCAACAGTGCCCTGATGAACGACGCGGTTTACAAGTTCAAACGCTACGAGGACGCCAGCCTGAGCTACACCGGGATCAACAAGCACGAAGGCGAAGACATTGGCCTTTACGACACAGTTATCAGCAGGATGGATGCGTTAATAGCTTTCGAGAATATGCCTGCGGGGGCGGGATACGGAAGATGAAAAAATGGGCTAACAATCGCATCAACTCGGACTGGCAATTCCGCTACGCTTCATTGCCAGCCGGTTATGCGCAGCGTTAAAATATTGCACCGTAATCGTTCTGATTTCCAGACCCGCCGCAGTTTCACTTTTCGATAAGCTATGCGTTCCAAGTTTCCTTAAAAACTCGAAAGCAAATTTACGGTCCACATCATCAACCGTCACGAGACTTCATGGTCTGCAGGGCTTACTGGAGAGGCTTCTTTGGTCGATGAGAATGATGGTTCATTTACAAAAACCCAGATTATATCCCTGTGGATGGAGCCGTGTTTCGGCGGTTGGAAGGCTTGGTGGAGCTAATGCTCCGGGCATAGCGCCAATCGCGCCAGAATCCACCAGAATCGATTTCCGCCTGAGTAGTGCCCCTTTCCCCTCTACTTTCAGAATCCGCGCGAGAATCACTCCACGACGTTTTTGACAACGTTGACAATTTCGCCAGCACTCTTGGACACCGCTGGCCAAACCGATGCCGACAGCAGCAGAAGGAGCACATAGGGAGCCCCTATACTAAATCCCGAGATACTGGCAGTCTTTCAATTATGCGGGGACCAGATCACATACATAGGAATGAAAGGATAGACACGACCATAATAGATATTGGTTATTTCGTTGGAAGCTATAGTCATATAGCTAAATAATTACTGCTCTTATCCGATTTTTCAAATCATTTTTAAATTTCGGTAAATCATCTTGACTCCAAGTAATCCTATTTCTATGTTCAAGATCAAAATGAATTCCTTCTTGTTTTATATCAACTTGGTTATTCTGTGAATCATAGTATTTTATAGTTTTTTCCTTAACCCAGTCCTTCCTGCAAGTATAAATAACCTCTAAACCAAGTCCATAAGCGAAACCAGCTTCCCAGTAGACTCCCCCTCTATATCCAGTCAAATCGCAAACCATGAACCTACTTCTTCGGATTTCAGCTATAATTTCATCATTTATGTCATTTGTATGTTCCTTTTCTGAAATGATTAGCGACTTAAAGCGTGGTTGAAGTTCACCTTCTTCAACATATTCAATGGCTGGTTTAATTGCATTTTCATATGCTTCTTTTACTTCATCATCAAACCACATTGCAACAAAGCACTGCCTTGAATCACTTTTTAGTTTTATTTCTCTTAATCTTTGATATCCACCCGGGGATATTTGAAAAGCAGTATAAGCGTTTTTAGGATCCACAACTTCAATATATTTACTCTGATAAAGGAATGAAATTATAGATATTAATTCTCTATTACTAATACAATGGTAGTATGGATAATCAATTTTTGGGTCTATACTGATATGGTGGCCAAAGTATGTCGTGGATTTTTCAATATTTAAAAGCGCGTTGTCCATTTTTTCAAGAGCATCCATATTACTATACTGTCTGAAAAGCAATCGTAGATCATCTAATGTCTTCTTATTTTTAAATGGAACTCTGGCATTTCTTTCGAACTCATTTCTAATTTGAATACTTATTATTGCTTTTTCCTCATCAGTGAAACGTTCTCCTTCGAAATCATCGGAAGCGCTTCTTGTCAAGTATACATGGCCACATCTCGGGCATATGTAGTTGGTTGGAGAGATATCTTCAATAATGCCGCCTCTATGAACTTTGCCCATTTCTTCTGATCCACAAAAATGGCACTTTTTTATTTCATCATTCATTTTTCTCTACCTATAGTTTTTTCAAATACTATTAATACATCTAACTTTCGACATCAAGCAATTCAAAAAAAAATGATAATCCTCATAACCTAATCTATTTCTTGGAATTATACACTTTTGAAGGTCATCATGTCAAGATATAACCCATAAATTATATTATTATGTTTTATTTTGTTCTTAATTACATAACTATTTAGATTTATTTTTGTTGTATTTCACTACCTGCCCGGTGCCGGCAATCAGAACGAAATTCCGGGCACCTCGCTGGGCGCAGGTTTGGGCGATCTGCCATTGTGATGGCCGGGCATCCGCCTATCTCTGCCCGGGTCCCCATTTCACTCACTCTCTCTTTCCAAGTGGAAAAGGGATTTCGACGGCGGTGATCATTGCTCATCGTCTTCTTCTTGATCTGTGGTTTCATGATGATCGCCGCTTTTCTTCAATTCCTCCAAGACTTCTTTCAACGGCCTTCCTTTCCCATTTGCCTCGATTTCATCCTCTATTTCCAGAATTATTGTTTGCCAATCCCGTGGCTCGTCCATAGGTTTACTGATGGGCTTTTCAGTGCTCAAACCGTCAAGATAGGCTTGCTGTTTTTCCACGGCCTGACGTAGATCGGTGTCGCTGACAATGTTGTATCGCTCAAAAACGGATCGGGTTCGATGACCAGTGATTGCCATGGCAACCCTTTCGGGAACACCGCTCCTGACGAGGTTTCTTACCGCGGTCCTTCTAAAATCGTGGATCATCTTGTTCTTCAACCCTGCCCTTTCGCAACTCACATGCCACGCGGTCCGAAAGCTCTTTATGCGATCTGTCCCATGCTTATTCGTAAATACATAAGGTACATCAGCACCTTTATTCAGCCTGTTATTGAAGTGGGCTTCCCATAGTTTCCTGAACATCCCCTTTAGGTCTTCGTCCAAATAGAAGGTTCTTCCATCATTATTCTTGGATAATTGCGGCGGTAAGAGGATAATACCGTTGTCAATATCTACATAATCCCATCGCAATTTCAACACCTCTTCCATTCGCCACCCCGTTCGATAGAGGAATCGAATGATAGGCTTGATGTGTTCAGATGCATGTTCGAGAAGTCGTTTGTATTCCCAGTGCTCGAAAAACCCAATGCGAACATTGTCCTCTCGCATGCTGATAATGTTGGGTTTATCTCCAATCATTTTCTTCTTCATAAGTACATTGAATCCGAATCGAAGTGCTGCCAGTTCCCTATTGATGGTGGACACCTTGATGTTCTCATTTCTATTATTTTTATGCTTCAGGCGATGCTTTATGTATTTTGAGATTTCCTGCTCATTGATGTCGATTACCTTTTTCTCCTGACCCCAAAAATTGATGAGATGATTGAGGCGCATTTTCGCTATTTCGATAGATCTTCTCGCATTGATTTCGTAATCGTTCAACACCTCTTCCTTGAGGTCTTCAAGGGTGATTTTATCATACCCAATAATTCCTTTCTGTTTTTCTAATTCTCGTTCTTGCTGCTTGGCAATCTTCTGTGCTTTTCTTTTTTGCTTGGTCATCGTGGATTTTCGATTGATTTTCCCGTTCACATACCAATACATCCAGTAGTACTGGCTGTCGGGCCTCTTATACAAACTGACATCCATCCCCGTTCCCTCCTTGTGTTTTTTCGGGCAACGGCTATAATGGGTCCGCAGAAAAACCCACTTTCACGTTATTTTCACAGGTCGGTAAATTTTATGCTTGCTTTCAGGAGATGTCAAGGGGTAAACTCTTTGGAAATAGGCTATTTTTTTGATTAGTGCGAGAGTGGCGGAACTGGCAGACGCGCTGGACTTAGGATCCAGTCCCTCCGGGGGTGGGGGTTCGAGTCCCCCCTCTCGCACCAGCCGGACGGCGCGTTCGAGGTCCCCGGCAAACGGAATGCATGCCCTGGCCATTGGGCAAGGGCAGACCACACGTTTCCTGCTTCCCTGATTGCCATCGGCTCGCCGATCCATTTTCACAGGTCCATTGACACGTCGGATACGAATCGGCTATCATCGGTACCGTAATGGGTTTCCCCCTTCCGATCCCCAGACACTCATAGCCGATATACCGACCACCCCCGTGGATGAATCGCGTCCCGGGTTTATCCAAATCGACATTTGCGTTGCGCGATCAAGGGGTTCGCCCTTTGGACAACATGCGCTCGATCCTTTTGAGGCCAGGAAGGCCGCCGAGTGAAAAGCGGCATTTCCGGGCCTTTTTTATCCGCCGTATTGGAGGACCGTTGGAATGCTTGAACACCCCACATACGAGGACCTGGAGAAAAAGGTCATGGAACTGGAAAAGGAAAACGCCAAGGGACGACGGGCCGAGTCCATGCTTCGCCAGGTGGAGGGGGATTTCAGGAACCTCGTGGACAACCTGAGTGCGGGCGTCTACCGAAACACCGGAGGACCCCGGGGGCGTTTCATTCGGGCCAACCCGGCCATCGCCCGAATGTTCGGCTACGACTCCGTGGAGGACTTCATGGAGGTATCCGTGGCCGACCTCTACGTGGACCCGGAAGAGCGCCGGCGTTTTGTGGACGCGGTCAAAAAGACCGGATTTGTCAAGGAGTGGGAGCTTCGTCTCAAGAAACGGGACGGGACACCCTTCTGGGCCTCCTGCACCGCCACCATCGCGTACGACGACAACGGGAATATTCGATGGATGGACGGAATCATCTACGACATCTCCGATCGCAAGGAGGCGGAGAGAGCCCTGAAGCGGACCAATGAGGTCCTCAACAACATCCTCACCGCCTCTCCCGTGGGAATCGGCCTGCTGGACAAAGGGGCCATTCGTTGGGCCAACGGCGAAATGGTTCGAATGTTCGGATTTGAAAACCGGGACGATTATGTGGGGAAAAGCATTCGCATCGTCTATCCGGACGACGATGAGTATGATCGGGTCTTCTCGGAGATGAAGAGACGTTTCAAGTCCGGGCAGCCTCCGGAGGTGGACGCCAACTATCGAAGAAAGGACGGATCCACCTTTGTAGGGCATTTCAAGATGAGCTGCCCGGATCCGGAGGATCCTTCCAAACGGGCCGTATTTGCCATCAACGACATTTCCTGGCGGGCCCAGGCCGAGGCGGAAAAGCTCGAAAGGGAAAAGGTTCAGGCCGTTCTGGAGACAGCGGGGGCGGTCTGCCATGAAATGAACCAGCCGCTCCAGGCCATCACCAGCCTGTCGGAGACCCTTCTCATGGAACTGGGCGAGGAAAAACCAAAGGCCCTGCAGGTAAAACGGATCATGGAATTCACCGGCCGCATGGGCGTGATTACGAAAAAACTCATGGGCATCACCCGGTATGAGACCATGGACTACGTTCAGGGTCTCCGCATCATCGACCTGGACAAGTCCTCCACCTGAAATGTGGAACCGGAAGATTCCCCCGCGCCCATGAGGTCGCTTCCGGGACCTCCCGCACCATGGGTCCAACCCCCACTTCGTGCCAAAAGAGGGGTCCCGCCCGCGCCATTCACGTCAGGATACGGAGACTGGAAACGGCCTCCCGTCCTGGACGTGACTTATGGGAATGCCTTGTGGGAATCCCTTGAAAGGCCCCCATGCGGGTGCTATGGTGGAACACTGCTCCCCCGGTACGCCGGACACCGAAGTCAACCAGAGGAGGAAACCGACTTGCTTGATCCAGGTACAGTCGTCGTCATGACCAAGGGATACCGCGGAGTTCGCGGCGTGATCACTGAAAAGGCCGAATCGTCGTTCGAATTTTACGTCATTCGTCTGGACAACGACATCCACATCGTGGCCGGTCCTTCCGCGTTTGAGGAGGCCACGTCCGTCCCTTGAGCACACAGAGCGCGTGCATTCGATGAAGCGCCCGTAACGGCTCGAAATCCGAGGGCATCCATCAGAAGAGAGGAGGCCGTCCGCCATGGCACCCAGACCCAAGGTCTGTCATTTCACCGACGTCCCGGCCCAGGTCTTCGGCGACGAGGCACCCGGGGTGACCATCCGCTGGCTCATCGACGAGGAAAACGATGCAGCGCCCCATTACGCCCTGCGGCTCATCGAAATCGCCCCCGGTGGTCACACTCCACACCATGCGCACCCCTTTGAGCATGAAAATTACGTGCTCGATGGCGAAGGACGGCTTCGCATCGACGGCGTGTGGCACGAGGTGTCCCGGGGAAACGTCATGTTCGTCCCGGCGAATGCCCGTCACATGTTCGAGAATGCCGGCCAGGAACCCTTCCGCTTCCTCTGCGGTATTCCCGTTCACCGGTTGATTCCTTCGGATTGAACCCAACGGGGCCCCCCTTTTCAATGAGGATTCCCCTTTCCCGCTTCCGGTGCAGGCCATGGAAGTCTGCGTCGGTTTGCGCCGTCCTTGAATAAAAAATGCTTGACGGGCCGGATTTCGTCTGTTTTATACTCGCGCCTGTTCCTTCCGGGGATACAAGGCATCGCCTGACCCGCCCGAAAACCGAGAACCGGCCCCTTCGGGGCGTGTTATGCCGCAGAAGACAGGACCCGACAACAGGGTCGATTGGATGGCCCTTCACCTGATATCCGGCCTCGGCAGACGCTCCATTTCGAGACTCGTGGATCGTTTCGGTCGGCCGGAACGAGTGTTTCAGGCCACCGTGAACGATCTTCAGCACGCGGCCTGGTTGAAGAAAGACGTGGCCCGGCGCATTCTTGCAAAGACCTTTTTGCGCGATCCCGAGCAGGAACTGCGAAGGGTTGAACGGATCGGGGGTCGGGTCATCACCTTTCACGATGCCGAATTCCCCCGGCAGCTGCGGCAGATTCCGGATCCGCCTCTTCTGCTCTACGCCCGTGGACGCCCATTCCCGGCCGACCTGAACACCGTCGCCATGGTCGGATCCCGAACGCCGACCCCTTACGGGCTGAAAACAGCACGGGGCATTGCGGCGGACCTGTGCCGCAACGGAGTCGGCGTGGTGAGCGGGATGGCCCGGGGGATCGACACAGCGGCCCATCTGGGCGCACTGGATGTGGAAGGATACACCGTCGCCGTCATGGGGACCGGACTGGACCGGATCTATCCTTCGGCCAATCGGGCGCTTCACGAGCGGATCGCGGAACAGGGGACGTTGCTGACTGAATTTGCCCTGGGCACAGCCCCCGAGGGCCGGAACTTCCCCCTTCGGAATCGGATCATCAGCGGGTTGAGCCTGGGTGTGATCGTGGTGGAAGCCGCGCAGAAAAGCGGTTCCCTCATCACGGCGTCCCTGGCCCTGGATCAGGGACGAGAGGTCTTCGCCGTTCCCGGAAGCGTTCATTCCTTACGGAGTGTAGGGTGTCACTTTCTGCTGAAGCACGGGGCCGCACTCGCGGATTCGGCCCGGGACGTCATGGACGGCCTGGGCCTGACCTCTGACCACCCGGCTCAGTGCCCCACGCAAACGTCCGTAGCCGCATCTCCGGACGCCTCCATGGGGGAGGAAGAACAAGGGATCTATCGGATGCTGGGAGACGACCCCGTCCATGTGGATGACATCGTCCGGGCCTCACGGATCGGCGTTGAAAAGGTGCTGGGTCTTTTGACCAAAATGGAACTAACCGGCCTGATCGAGCAGCTTCCGGGCAAGCTCTTCGTTCGCGCCTGAGGAAGCCCTTCGCGGGCCCATCGAATCGAATATGCCTTCAAAGAAAACGACCTCCAAAGGGAAACCGCGCGCTGAGGCGCCGCAGGCCGCAGGCAAGCAGCTCGTGATTGTGGAGTCGCCCGCCAAGGCCCGAACCATCAACCGGTATCTCGGTCCGGAATACGTGGTCATGGCCTCGGTGGGACACGTTCGTGACCTGCCCGGGAAGAACCCCAAAGGCGTCAAGAAACCGGTCCCGGGAGTGGATCTGGACAATGATTTCGCGCCCACCTACGAGACCATTCGAGGAAAGAAAAAGACCGTGGACGCCCTTCGAAAGGCGGCTTCGCAGGCCGATGGTATCTGGCTGGCCACGGACCTCGACCGTGAGGGAGAGGCCATCGCATGGCATCTGACCGAGGCCCTGGGCGTCCCTGCTGAAACCGCCCATCGCGTCGTATTCAACGCCATCACACAGAACGAGATCCGGAAGGCGTTTCAACACCCTCGAAAAATCGACCGGGACACGGTGAACGCCCAGCAGGCTCGCCGCATTCTCGACCGCATCGTGGGCTACCAGGTCTCCCCCCTTCTGTGGAAAAAGGTGGCCGGCGGCCTGAGTGCGGGGCGCGTCCAGTCCGTTGCCCTTCGACTCGTGGTGGAACGGGAACGGGAGATCAGAGCGTTTGTGCCGTCCGAATACTGGCGAATCACGGCATGCTTCACCACGCCGGGTCAGGACGTGGGCGGACTGAGGGCCGCCTGGGAGACCTGGCTGGCCGATGCCCCTCCTCCCAGGAACGGGCTCAAGAACGCGGGCAGAAGCGTCCGTGACAAAAACGCCTGGCTGGCCGATCGCCATTCATTCCAGGCTGAACTCGTGGAGGTAGGCGGGAAAAAATTCGAGGCGACAGACGAGGATGCGGCGGCCTCGGCCCTTTCCCGAATCGGTTTCGAGGTCCTGGACCGCACGGAGACCGAGGTTCCGGATGCCAAGGGACCTGCAAAGCGCCTGGTCGTCCTCTCGGGACGACTGGCAGACCCTTCCCGCTGGCGAATCCGTTCTGTTCAGACCAAGCGCACTCAGAGCCGGCCCAACGCGCCTTTCATCACCAGCACCCTGCAACAGGCCGCCGCGAACCAACTCGGGTTTCCCGCACAGACCACCATGCGCGTCGCTCAGAATTTGTACGAGGGGGTCAATATCAAGGGATCAGGGTCCGTAGGCCTGATTACCTACATGCGTACCGATTCCACTCACATATCACCGGAAGCGGTGGACATGGCCCGGACCTTCATCGCGGATCGTTTCGGTGAACCGTACCTTCCCTCCCGACCGAATCACTATACCTCTTCCAACAAATCGGCCCAGGAAGCCCACGAGGCGATCCGGCCCACGGACGTGACGCTGACCCCGGAGACCGTGGCCGGATCCCTGGACGAACGGCAGTACAAACTCTACAAGCTGATCTGGGAGCGGTTCGTGGCCTGCCAGATGACCAATGCCCAGTGGGACACGTCCACCGTGCTCGTGGAGGGCCCCATGGAAGCGGAAGGCACACAGACCGGCGCACCGTCGCAGGAGCCCCCGTCCCTCTTTCGAGCCACCGGACGGATCCTCGTCTTTGACGGACATCTACGGTTGACCGGCCCTCCCAATCACTCCGATGAAGCCGTTCTTCCGGTGCTCTCTCCAGACCAGGACGTGAACGCCTTTCATGTGTCACCGGCCCAGCATTTCACCCAGCCCCCGCCCCGCTATACCGAGGCCTCGTTGGTCAAAAAGCTGGAGACTGAAGGCATCGGTCGTCCCAGCACCTATGCCCAGATCATTCAGGTCATTCAAGACCGAAGCTACGTGGAGAAGCAACAGAACCGTTTCTATGCCACGGACCTGGGCGAAGTGGTCACGGATAAACTGATCGAGGCCTTTCCCGATATCCTTCAAGTGGGCTACACCCGGGACATGGAGCAGAAGCTTGACGATATCGAAGATAAGCAGGCGGACTGGATTCAGATGCTGCGCGATTTCTACGGACCGTTCCAGCGGGACCTGGAAGCCGCCTATGACGGCATGGAGCACGCCAAGGCGGAGACCGAGCCGGCCCCTCATACCTGTCCGGAATGCGGCGGCAAAACCGTATACCGATTCGGCCGGAACGGTCGCTTCCTGAGTTGCGCGAACTACCCCGACTGCAAGTTTGCCGCTCCCATCGATCGGGACGGCAATCCCGTGGAGCCCACGCTGACCGATATCGCCTGCCCCCGGTGCGGAGGTCCCATGATGCAGCGAAAGGGCCGGTACGGGCCCTTCCTGAGCTGCACAGCCTATCCCAAATGCGACGGCCTGCTGAACCTGAATCGAAAGGGCGAAGTGGACCCTCCCAAGGTCCCTCCCCTATTGACGGATCTACCCTGCCCGAAATGTGCTTCGCCGATGAACCTGAGGCGGGGAACCCGGGGCCCATGGTTGAGCTGTTCCAAGTTCCCCAAATGCCGGGGGCGCCTCGGTTGGGCCTCCATGGATCCCAAGGTGAAAGAAAAATGGGATAAGGCGCTCAGCGCCCATGAAAAAGCCCACCCGCTGCCCACGATTCGAACCACAGACGGGACGCCCATCCCCGAGAACTACCGCCCGAAGTCGTTGTCCGGACCTACCTCGGGACGGGCCGGAAATGCGCAAGACACGGAAACGACCGACTAGGCAGTGACCGCACCTGCAACATGCCTTTTCAGGGAACATCTGTTTCAATAGTACGTAAAACGCCTCTATTCAGCCTCCGTAAAGGGTCAACGAAAAGAAGTCTTGACCCGAAGAATCATTTGTGCTCAAATCCACCCGAACAAAAAGACCACTGGGATATCAATATTATCCTTATTTATGTATGGATGATAACATAACCATTTGATATACTCAACTGTCTGAAACATTTGCCTTTCTTCTGTCGGGGCCATGTTCCGGACCGGCCGTCGGGATCCCTTCCGGGCCGCACCGGGGCGCCCCACTCATCCGCTTCCCTGTTCGGCGATAGGCGATGTTCATGCGTTCTTCCCGGCCGGGAAGCATCATCCGAGGCGTTCATGGAGGGACAAGAGACAAGGGCCCGGATTCTCATTGTAAACGACGTACATGGTTCGGGGCATGTGCTGCAGACGGCCCTCAACGATGACGTGGATATCCTCGTTGCAAAGAACGGAATCGAAGCGGTGGACATGGCCCTCCACCATTCCCTGGATGTTGCTGTTCTGGACGTCCCTCTTCCCGACATGGACGGCATCACCCTGCTCAAGAGGCTCAAGCAGGCCGATCCGCGTATCGAGGTGGTCATGGCGACCGCGGTCAAGGAGATCCCCCCCGCCGTCCGTGCCATCAAGTCCGGGGCCTGCGAATACCTGGTAAAGCCCTTTGCCGTGGACGCATTGCGAAACGTGATCCGCCGGATCATTCGTGCCCGCCGGCGGGCCGGGAACGGAGCCGTTTTCCCGAGATCACCGAACAACGGATCACACCCCTTCGAAAACATGGTGGGCCGGAACCACGGGATGCAGGAGATCTTCCGTTTTATCACCACGGTGGCGCGAAGCGATGGGGCCGTCCTGATTCAGGGAGAAAGCGGAACCGGAAAGGAACTGGTGGCGCGGGCCATTCACAATCGAAGCTCCCGCTGGAACCAACCGTTCGCCGTGGTCAACTGCGCTGCGGTCCCGGAGACCCTCATGGAGAGGGAACTCTTCGGACACATACGGGGGGCATTCACCAGTGCCAGCGCCACCCTGCCCGGCAAACTGGAACAGGCGGACAAGGGAACCGTTTTCCTGGATGACATCGACACCATGGACACGAACATGCAGGCGAAGCTGTTGCGGGTCATTCAACACAAAGAGTTCGAGCGTCTCGGGAGCAGTCGATCCATGAGGTTGGACGTGCGTTTTGTGGCGGCCTGCAACAAAGACCTTCGCCTCCTCATGTCCCGGGATCTTTTTCGCGAGGACCTCTATTTCCGCCTGAACGTCTTTCCCATCGTGCTCCCTCCCCTTCGGCACCGCCGGGAGGACATTCCGTTGCTGGTGGACCATTTCCTGCGGCTCCACGGCGACGACGGCAAACGCGCCCCGAAACGGATGTCCAGGAACGCCATCAAAGTGCTCATGGAGCATGAGTGGCCCGGGAATATACGCGAGCTTGAAAACCTGGTCCAGAGGGTCTGCACGTTGACTCGAAAGCACTTCATCCGCACTCAAGACCTCCCCTTCGACCGCGTACCCCAACGAAAGAACGGCGCCGGCTCTCTCAGGGAGGCGATCCTGGAATTCGAGCGGACTTACATTCGGGACGTCCTGCAAAGCGTCAACGGCAACCGGCAGGAGGCCGCCCGAAGGCTCGGCATCCACCGCAACACCCTGCACGGGAAAATGGCCTTGCTCGGGCTGTAGATGCCAACCGGGACCTGGCTCACGCCGCCCATGCCTCTGCTGCATCCCAGAAAAGGGCTTCCTTCAAGGACTACCGTGATTCGTGCCGGTCGGTGGCAAACCGACGGACCGCAGCACCTCCATGAGGGGGGTGGGCTCTTCCTGTGAACTGATCTCCAGACGGGTGCGGTCCAGACCGCATTGCGCGAGGGCATTCAAGGCCTCCCGTTCCACCACATCGGGCCGGTTGTTCTCCCGGCTGATGTGTGCGGGGACGAGAATGCCCAGGCCTTCGTGCGCAAGCGACCGAACAAGCCTCCCGGCCTCATGGTTCGAGAGGTGCCCGTCAGGGCCCTTGATGCGTCGTTTCAAGTGGAGAGGGTATGAACCGTGGTCCAGCATGTCCACATCGTGGTTGAACTCGACGACCAGGGCTTGACATCCACGCAAGCGATCCGTCACCAGGCGAGTACTCCTGCCCAGATCCGTAATGACGCCCAGACGAGACGCATGGCATGAGACCAGGATCCCGATGGGGTCCGCTGCATCATGGCATTTGGTGAACGTCTCGATCCGCAGGTCGCCCACCGGTACCGTGTGGCCGGTATGGATCAAGACGGATTTGGGCAGGTCTCCGAAGGCCCGAATACCGCGCTGGTAGGTGTCATGGTTCAGGTAGACAGGAATGCCGAGACGCCGGGCCAGCGGGCCGGCCCCCCGAATGTGATCCGTGTGTTCGTGGGTGATGATGAGGGCATCCAGTCTGGAGGGCATCACGTGAATCCGTTCCAGACGGCGAACGATCTCCCGGCAGCTCAATCCGGCGTCGATCAGGATCGCCGCGTGGTCCGTTTCCACGTAACACGCATTGCCGCGGCTGCCCGAGGCCAACACGGAGAACCGCATCAGGTGAGCCCGCTGTGTCCGAATCCCCCCGCTCCCCGGTCGGTGCGGTCGAGTTCGGATACGACCTCGATCTCCGCGCGGAAGGTCCTTGCGATCACCATCTGACCGATGCGGTCCCCCCTGTGAATCACGTACGGTGCCTTACCCCAGTTAATCAACACAAGGCCGATTTCCCCACGGTAGTCCGAATCGATCGTACCCGGAGCATTCACCATGCCGATGCCGTGCTTCAGTGCAAGGCCGCTTCTGGGACGGACCTGCCCCTCGTATCCGCGGGGAATGGACACGGAGATCCCCGTTGGAATCCTTCGTATATCGCCGGGATACAGGACCTCATCCCGTGAGAGGGCCGCACGAAGATCCATGCCCGCGGCCCCGTCCGTCTCATAGGCGGGAAGAGGCAGATCTTCCGCTCCCGGAAGCCTTCTGACGCCGATTCGAATGCTCATGGGATCCGATTCCGGGCACATGGTTGGGATGAAGACCCCATTCTTCGTGTCCTTCGTGGTGAGAAGAAGATACCCACCACGAAGACCACGAAGCTCATAAAGGGCATAAAGGCAAGATGCGAGGCGCGGTTCGTTACCGCAATGACGTATGGTTACTCAGTCGGGATTCGGATCAGTGGACAAGCGGAAACACCGGGTCCACGTCCGCCTCTCCCACCGGCCCGAGGGTGACCTGAAGCCCGTTCCCCTCACGAAAGCAGTCCCGGGCCACTCGAATCACATCCTGAACGCGGACCTTGCCCAGACGATCAATGAGTTCGTCGTAGGTGACGTACCGGCCGAACACGAATTCGTTCTTGGCAAGGCGCATCATGCGGTTATCCGTGCTCTCAGCCCCCAGCAGGATGCTCCGCACCAGGTGCTCACGCATCATCTCCATCTCGTCGGCCGAGAGGTCCCCATCGAGGATCCGCAGAATCTCACGGCGCACCACAGCGACGGCCTCGTTCACCCACCGCGGATCCGTCGCCAGGTAGACCCCCAGGCTCCCCGCGTCCAGGTATGCGGAAAGGAATGAATAGACCGCATATGCGAGGCCCCGCTTCTCCCGGACCTCTTGAAAGAGACGCGAACTCATGTTGCCGCCCAGGAGGGTGTTGAGCAGGGCCCCGGCCAGCCGATCCTCGCTCCGGAGGTCGGGCGCTCTGCCTCCGATACAGACATGAACCTGTTCCAGGTCCTTTTCGTGGCAGAAGAGCCCGGTGTGGATGGTGGGCCCTCCCTGAACCGAAGGAGACGACCCGTTTTCGAGATGTCCGAACAGGGGCTGAAATGCGGTCAGCAGTTCCTCGTGGTCCACACAGCCGGCCGCTGCGATCATCATGCTTTCGGGGCGGTAATGCCGCCGGTAGTATCCGGTCAGTTTTCCGCGATCCAACGCTGAAACCGAGTTGTCGCTCCCCAGCACGGACATGCCCAAGGGATGGTCCGGCCAGCAGTGCTCGCAGTAGAGCAGGTGGACGGACTCCTCGGGCGTGTCGTCCACCATGCTGATTTCCTGGAGTATCACCTGCTTCTCGCGATCCATCTCCGCCAGGTCGAACACGGATTGAAGAAACAGGTCTGAAAGGATATCCACGGCCCGGGGCAGATCCCGTTCCAGGACACGGGCGTGAATGCAGGTGTTTTCTTTGCCTGTGAAGGCATTGGAGAAACCGCCGACGGCATCCAGTTCCCGGGCGATGTCCAGACTGGATCGCCTTCTCGTCCCCTTGAAGATCATGTGCTCGATGAAGTGGGAGACTCCGTTCTCCTCCCGTTCCTCGTCCCGGGACCCCACGCCCACCCAGATTCCAATGGAAACGGAAGGGACGTGGGGAAGCCTCTCGGAGAGGATCTTGACCCCGTTGTCGAGAACGGTCTTGTTATGCATCTTCCAGGGTCTCTCCCAGGGCGGCCTTTCGCGAGAGGGCGATCCTCCCGTTCTTGTCGATATCGATCACCTTGACCAGGACCTCGTCTCCTTCCTGCAAAATGTCGGTGACCTTGTTCACCCGCTCCTTGTCGAGTTGGGAGATGTGAATGAGCCCGTCCGTCCCCGGCAGGATCTCTACAAAGGCCCCGAAGTCCATGATCTTGCGGACCTTCCCACGGTAAAGACTCCCGATCTCGGCCTCCTGAATAAGCTTCTTGATCATCTCCATGGCCACCTGCGAGCTCTCGGCGTCGGACGCGGAGATGACGACCTTACCCGTGTCGTCCACCTCGATACGGCATTCCGAGGCGGCGGTGATTTCTCGAATGGTCCGCCCACCCGGGCCGATGAGCGTTCGAATCTTCTCCGAGTGGATCTGCATGGTGGTGATGATGGGGGCATAAGGGGACACGCTCGACCTGGGCTGGGCGATACACTGGTTCATCTTCTCCAGGATATGGAGTCTCCCCTCCCTGGCCTGGGCCAGGGCCCGCTGGAAGATCGCGCGGTCGATTCCGTCAACCTTGATGTCCATTTGAAGGGCCGTAATGCCGTCCTTCGTGCCGGTCACCTTAAAGTCCATGTCCCCGAAGTGGTCCTCGTCACCGATGATGTCCGTGAGGACCGCCACCTTCTCTCCTTCGGCCATGAGACCCATGGCCACGCCGGCTACGGGTTCCTTGATGGGCACACCGGCATCCATAAGGGAAAGGGACCCCCCGCATACGCTGGCCATGGAAGAGGATCCGTTGGATTCCAGGATTTCCGAGACCACCCGCAGGGTGTACTGGAAGTCCGCCGGATCGGGAACCACGGGAAGCAGGGCCCTCCGCGCCAAGGCGCCATGTCCGATTTCGCGCCTGCCGGGTCCGCCCAGCCGTTTCGCCTCGCCTACGGAATAGGGAGGAAAGTTGTAGTGCAGAATGAACTTCCGGTAGGAATCCCCCAGGATGGTCTCGATCTTCTGGGAGTCCATTTCCGTTCCCAGGGTAGTGAGTACCAGGGCCTGGGTCTCACCCCGGGTAAACAGCGCGGAGCCGTGGACACGGGGAAGAACACCCACCATGCACTCGATGGGCCGGACCTCGTTAAACGGGCGGCCGTCGATACGTCTTCCTTCATCCAGGACCATTCGGCGCACCATCTTCTTCTCCAGATCGTGGATCAGGTTCTTGATCTCCTTTGCTCGATCCGGATAGGACTCGGCCAGGGCCGCCACGGTCTTGTGCGACACCTCGGACCTTTTCTGCTGCCGGAGTTGCTTGTCCGCCGTGGTGATCACCTCGCGGACCCCGCCCTCGGCCAGTTCCGTCACCCTGCGAATCAAATCCTCATCCACCGTGAGCGGAGCGAGCACACGATCCGGTTTTCCCACGGCCTTTTTTAACTCCTCCTGCATATCCAGCAGGGGCTGAAGGGATTTGTGACCGAACAGGATGGCCTCAGTCATATCCTCTTCGGAGACGAACTCGGCACCGCCTTCAACCATCACGACTGCGGACCGATTGCCGGCAACGATCAGGTTGATGTCGCTCTCATCCTGCTGGCTGCGGGTGGGGTTGGCCACAAACTGTCCATCCACCCGTCCCACACGGACGGCCGCGATCGGTCCCTGAAACGGGATGTCCGAGACCTCCAGGGCTGCTGAGGCCCCCACAATGGCCAGCACGTCCGCATCGTTCTCCTTGTCCGTGGACAGGACACTGGCCATGATCTGGGTCTCAAAAAAGTAGTTGTCGGGAAAGAGCGGCCGCAGAGGCCGATCGATCAGCCGGGATATCAGCGTCTCTCGCTCCCCGGGCCGTCCCATATCCCTTCGAAAAAAATTCCCGGGGAACTTGCCCCCCGCATAAGACATTTCCTTGTACTCGACGGTGAGGGGAAGGAAGTCGATACCTTCCCGAACTTCATCCGTTCCCACAGCCGTAACGAGAACGACCGTCTCGCCGAAGGTGACAACGACGGAACCGCTCGCCTGCTTCGCGATGCGTCCTGTCTCTATATTCAGCGTCTGGCCGTTGATTTCAATGGATGTGCTTTTAATCATAGAGTCTATTTCCTTTCCAGGATCCGTATACCGTTCCGAGGAACGCGGTGATCGCCGCTCCCGATGGATTCCCGCTACTTCCGGATCCCGAGTTCTTTGATAATGTGTTGGTATCTACTCACATCGCTTTTCTTGAGATAGTTGAGAAGTCTTCGACGCTGCCCAACGAGTTTGAGCAATCCGCGCCTGGAGTGATGGTCCTTCTTATGGGTCTTGAAGTGATCGTTCAGCGACGTAATTCGGTTCGTCAAGAGGGCGATCTGGACCTCCGGGGATCCCGTGTCGTTATCGTGGAGTCTGAACCGATCAATGATTTCTCTTTTGGCTGCTGTCGTAAAGACCACTTTCATACCTCCTTCTGGAATGTGGGATGGTGAGCGCAAAGGCTCAGTTGAACACCCTCAATACTTTTGTCTTCTGATCCCCGCCGGTTGGTTGCGGGCTCGATTCAACAATGGCGATCAACTCCCCGTCGCAAAGGAGCTGTACCGGACCACCGGCGGCCTCCATATCTTCTCCCGCGGAACAAATATCGTCCTGTGCGGGTTGATAACCGTTTCGAATCCTCCCGGCCAGGGATCCCCCGATGCGGACTCTCCTCATGTCGGGTAACGCCTCCTCCAGTGGAAGAAGCCTCTCTTTCAATCGAAGGCGACCTTTCCCACCCTCCAAGTCCGCTGAATTCACGGCGTCTTCCACGTGGTAGGGCCCGCTGCCGGTCCTTCGGAGCTCCATGAGACAGGCTCCCGTCCCGAGTTTTTTGCCCAGGTCATGGGCAAGACTCCTGAGGTAGGTACCGTGGGAACAGGACACCTCCACCGTGAAGTCGGGCAAGTCCACCGAGAGAAGTCGGATCTCGTGGATGACCACATTCCTTTCTTTGAGCCGGACCTCCAGGCCTTTTCTCGCCAGCTTATAGGCCCGGACCCCATCCACGTGCACGGCCGAATGGGCCGGAGGGACCTGCTCGATCTCCCCCTCGAACTCGCCCAGCGCCCGTTGGATGAAAGAAGGCGTCATGCTCGGGACCGGCGCCTCATGAACCACACGACCCTCGGGGTCATAGGTGTCCGTCTCGATCCCGAGCCGAATGGTGGCTCGGTAGGTTTTCGATCCCTCCATCAGAAATGGAGCGAGTTTGGTGGCCCGCCCCAGCATGACCACCAGGAGACCCGTGGAAAAAGGGTCCAGTGTGCCGGCATGCCCGACCTTACGAAGGCCCGAGACACGACGCACCTTCCGAACCACGTCAAAGGATGTTTCGCCGGCACATTTGTCCACCAGGAAAATGCCGTCACGAAAGGTTTCAGTGCGCGGCGCTTGGCCGTCTGCTTGCGGTGTCACTCCTCTAGGACTCCTCTTTCTCGGCTTCAGTCGTGCTCAGGCCGTCGAAGAGCCTCTCCATTTCTTCCCCGCGTTTCAGAGAGGGATCGTGCATGAAAATCAAGTCAGGCACATACCGGAGTTCCATGCGCCGCCCGATCTCCCTCTTGATGAACCCTTTCACGCTCTGCAGTCCCTGGTCCACATCCTTCAGGGTCGTTTCGTCATCGAACACGCTGTAAAAGACCTTGGCGAATTTGAGATCACCGCTCATCTCGACTCCGGTGATCGTCACACTGCGGACACGGGGGTCCTTCACCCGGTACTCCATGAGCTCGGCGATCTCCTTGAACAGTTCACCTCCCACTCTTGCGGATCTCTTGCCTGCAAGCACGGCCCTTCCTCTCCCGTTTCCATCCAGAAATGGTCTTTCTCACCCATCTGAATTGGAAAATCCCAGTTGTCCAAAGATCCTTTCCGGGCCGTCTATCGGGGGCCGCGGGTTCCGGCACATCTGGAACTACATGTTGAGAATCTCCAACTGCGAATCAACGATCTGGGCCAGCTGAAGAGACTCCACAAAGGACAGCACATTCGTGAGCGATGCGTCCACGTGCCTTCGATCGTTTCCAATGGTGCAGATACCGATCTCAATCCTTTGCCAGAGGTCATTCGCCCCCACTTCCGCGATGGCCACATTGAAACGGTGCTTGATGCGATCCACGATACTGCGCACCACTTTGCGCTTTCCCTTGAGTGACCGGTTGTCGTGAATCACCAGGACGATTTTTAAGGCACCGACCACCATGGGTTACAACTCCGGCTTGATCTCCTCCATCTCGTAGACCTCGAAGACGTCCCCCGGCTTGACGTCCTGAAAGTTCTCCAGTCCGATGCCGCATTCATACCCGGACTGAACTTCTTTCACGTCTTCCTTGAACCGCCTCAGGGAGCCGATCTTTCCGTCATACACCACCACATCGTCCCGAAGCAGCCGGGCGCTTGCATTCCGAACCACATGCCCGTCCGTCACCTGGCATCCTGCAATGGTCCCGAACTTGGGGACATGGAATGTCTCCTTGATCTCCACCCGGCCGATGACGTGTTCCCGGTACTCCGGTTCGAGCATGCCCACCATGGCATCCTTGACGTCCTTGATCACGTTGTAGATCACGTCATAGTAACGGATATCCACCTGTTCGCGATCGGCCAGTTCCGTCGTGCGTGGATTGGCCCGGACATTGAACCCGATGATGATGGCACCCGAAGCCGATGCCAACATGACGTCCGTCTCAGTGATCGCTCCCGTGGAAGAATGGATGATCTTGAGTTTTACCTCGGACGTGGAAAGTTTCAAAAGAGAATCCGAGATCGCCTCGATGGAGCCCTGAACATCCGCTTTAAGTACGATGTTCAACTCCTTGATCTCACCTTCCTTGATCCTCTCGAATAAATCGTCGAGGCTGACGATGTCCTTCTTATCGACCCCCTCGATACGGGCGCGTCCAATCCGGTATTCGGCCACCTGCTTGCCCGTCTTTTCGTCCGGCACCACGATGAAGTCATCACCTGCCATGGGGACGCCCGATATTCCGTAAATCTCCACGGGAACCGACGGACCGGCCTGATCCATTCGTTGTCCCCGATGATTCATCATGGCCCGGATCTTCCCGTAGTTTCCTCCGCAGACGAAATGGTCTCCCTGCCTCAAGGTCCCGTTCTTGATCAGGACCGTCGCCACGGACCCGCGGCTCTTGTCAAGCCGGGCCTCGATGATCGTGCCTCGAGCGGGCCGGTTCGGGTTGGCCTTGAGTTCCAGGATCTCGGACTGGAGGGCGATGAGTTCCAACAGTTCCGCCACACCCTGCCCGGTCTTGGCGGAGAGTTGGGCATACAGGGTGTCTCCGCTCCATTCCTCCGGAACGAGATCCAGTTCCGCCAGTTCCCGTCTGACCCGATCCGGGTCGGCCTCGGGCTTATCCATCTTGTTGACGGCGACGATGATGGGAATCCCGGCGGCACGGGCATGGTTGACTGCCTCCTTTGTCTGGGGCATCACACCATCATCCGCCGCCACCACAAGCACGATGATGTCGGTCACTCGGGCTCCCCGCGCCCTCATGGCCGTAAAGGCCTCGTGGCCGGGGGTGTCCAGAAAAACCACGTCACCGTTATCCGTCGTCACGTAGTACGCACCGATATGCTGGGTGATTCCACCCGATTCGCCATCGATGATGTTGGACTTGCGGATGTAGTCGAGGAGAGACGTCTTGCCGTGATCCACGTGTCCCATGATGGTCACCACCGGCGGTCTCAGGGTCAGGTCTTCGGGCTTGTCCTCCGACTCGCCGATGATCTCCTTCACTTCCACCGCAGCCAGTTCGAGTTCATAGCCGAACTCATCTGCCACAAGCGACGCCGTATCAAAGTCCAGATACTGGTTGATGTTGGCCACGATTCCCTGGCTCATGAGCGTTCTGATGATCTGGGCGGCCTTCACGCCCATGGCCCTGGCCAGGTCGCCCACGGTGACCTGATCCGGTACTTTGAGCCTTCGCTTGATCGCCTTCGGTACCGTAATCTCGGTCTGCTTGAACTGCCTGCCGGTCTCCCTGGCTTTCTTACCGCCCTTCTTCCCTTTTCGTCCGGGAAACCTGCCGCCATACAGGTCGTCGCGTTCGAAGACCTCCAGCTTCCGGCTCTTGACGGCCGCCTTCGGGCCCGTTTCCTTCTTGCTGAGCTTTTTCTTATCCTTCTTTCGAATCGGCTTACCGTCATCATCCAGGGGAGGGGGCGGCGGTATGGTTTCCGGAGAAATCTCCGGCTCGATTTCCACCGGTTTCCTCTTCCTCGGAGCTTCCTTGGCCTTCCCCTTGCGAAGGATCTCCTTGAGCGGCCCCTCTTCAGGCATTCGAATAATCTTAGCCGGCTCTTCAGGTGTCTTTTTCTTGCCCTTCTTGCCTTTGGCTTTGCCTTTGGCCTTTGACTTGACCTTTTCTTCCCCGGGGGCCTCGGCCTCTTCCGCCTTTTCGGCCGCTTCGCCCTCCTTTACGGCCTCAGCCTTCTCAACCACATGCGCGGCATCGGCGGCCTCAGTGACTTCAGCGAGTTCAGCGGCCTGGGACGGCGCCTCAGAGACTTCCGTTTCCGGCGGTACCTCTTCAACCAGGGCAGCGGCCGATTTCAGCTCTTCCTCTCGTGGCGTCTCCTCAACGGCCTCCGGCGCATCGCCTTTCTCCGGTTCGACAGGAAGAAGTGCTTCTTCTGCCTCGGCCTCGACGGCCTCAGCCATTGCCGCCTCGTCTGGAGGGGGTGCGGGCTCGGCGGCCTTGGTCTTTACCTCGACGGTCTTTCGGCGACGGCGGATCACGGTGGGCTTGACGCGCTTTTCCTCGATGACCTCGGAAACTTTGCCGGTGGCAATGTCCCGGGCCTTGACCATCTCGGCCTCATCCAGTGTACTCATGTAATTCTTGATCGGCACGCCGCCGGCGATCAGCTTCTCGACAAGCACCTTGCTCTCCATATTCAGATCCCTGGCCAATTCGTATACCCTGACTTTAGCCATCTACCCCCCCAAAACATCGGTCCCGGATTGTGTTGGTTCCATTCGCCGGCCCCGTTTCTCCATAACAGCCTCCGTCCGGCAGGTATGCCGGGCCAGACCGCGTCTCAGGCCTCATTCAGCAGGTCGTCCGCCCATCTCACCGCACCATCGGTTCGAAAAACGCGTCCCGGCCTTCGGCTTCCGACGAATTTTCTTCGGCACTCGGGCCGGTCGCAGAGATACGCCCCCCTTCCGCCCCGAATCTTGTCCCGATCCATTTGAATCTCCCCGGAATCGCTCAGGACCAGCCTGAGGAAGACGTGTTTGGGTCGCTTGGCTCCACAGGCGATACAGGTCCTGATGGGAACATGTCCCCTAATCCTCTTCATGCTCCGGGGTACCGGTCTCATCATCCGACCGGGTGTTCTCTACGCGTTCATCTTCCCGAGGTTCTTCGGACGCATCGCTCTCCGTTTCAGTCGAAGGCTCGGAGGGCTCTTCCTCTGATGCCGTCTCCGCCCCCGGTTCGATCTCACGGGCCTCGACTTCCCGTTCTTCTCCCTCGGACTCCATGGCATCCACGTCATCCGTTTCCTGGGGAGAAGTCTCGGCATCCTTCTGGATTTCCTCCCGGCGCTCCATATACTCAGCCGCGCTCACGAGCAGCTTGGATGCCTTCTCCTCACCGATTCCGCGGACCGTCATCAATTCCTCTTCCGATGAACCCGCGACCTCTTCCGCAGAGCGGAATCCGGATTGATACAGATTGGTAGCTGTGGCCTCACCCACTTCATCCAGTTCGAGAAGAGAGGCATAGGCATCTCTCAAGTTCTGGCTGTAAGCCGTCTCGCTCACCACATCCAGGTGCCATCCCGAGATCTTGGATGCCAGGCGGACATTCTGTCCACGTCTTCCGATGGCCAGGGAGAGTTGGTCGTCGGGAACGACCACCTCCATGGAGCGGTTCGCCTCATCCACAACCACTCGCACGATTTCAGCGGGGGCAAGGGCCTTCACAATAAACTTCGCCGGATCCGGATCCCATGTGACGATATCGATCTTTTCCCCGCGCAGCTCCTGAACCACGGCCTGCACCCTGGATCCCTTCATGCCCACACAGGCTCCGACCGGATCGATGTCCGAGTCCCGGGAGGCCACCGCGATCTTGGAACGGCTTCCGGGCTCACGGGCCACCTGAACGATGGTCACAATGCCCTCGGCGATCTCCGGGACTTCGTTCTCAAACAACGCCGAAAGAAAGTTGGGATGGGTCCTGGACAAGATGATCTGAGGACCGCGGCTGAACTGTTTCACATCGAGGATATAGGCCCGTATACGGTCACCCTGGCGGTAGGTCTCCCGTGGAATCTGTTCCTTGGGCGGCATTTCGGCCTCGGCACGTCCCAGATTGGCGATGATGGAACCCTTGTCGAAGCGCTGCACGATGCCGTGGATGATCTCGCCGCGACGATCCTTGAAATCGTCATATACGATATTCCTCTCAGCCTCCCTGAGCCGTTGCATGATCACCTGTTTGGCGGACTGGGCCGCGATGCGTCCAAAGCGATCCGTGTCCATCTTGATACCGACACTGTCACCCAGTTCGAACTCCGGGTCCAGTTTACGCGCCTCCTCCATGGAAATCTGGAGATCGTCGTTCTCGACCTCCTCCACGACCTCCTTGAATTCAAAGACCTCGATCTCACCGATTTCCTCGTTGAAGGTGACCTCCAGGTCGTAGCTCGGGCCCATTTTCTTTCGGGCAGCCGCCTTGACGGCCTCCTCGAGGGTCTGAATCAATATCTCCCGGTCCAGCCCTTTCTCACGGCTTACCTGGTCGATGACTCTTTGCAGATCTGAAATCATGATCCCTTCTCTCCGGGCTGAGTTTGTCCTTGGCCGATGGACGTGCGGCCAGCCACGCCTCTATATGTCGGCAATCGCCATCAGAATTCAACCACCAGATTCGCCTTTTTCATCTCGTCCAGAGGAAAGGAGATCTCCGCCCCATCCACATTCATGATGAGCAGGTCGCCTTCCACCTTCTCCAGGATTCCGGTGAAGCGGCGCCGCCCGTCCCTGGGCCGGGCGGTCTCCAGTGCTACGGTGCGGCCGCAGGCCCACCGAAAGTCCTTGAGTTTCTTCAACGGACGGTTGATTCCCGGCGAAGAGACTTCAAGTACGTACTCGTGCTCGATGACACTGTGCACATCCAGCAGGGGTCCGATCTCCCGGCTCACGCGGACGCAGTCGTCGATAGTGACCCCGTCTTGAGTGTCGATATAGAGCTGCAGGACCCACCTACCGCTCCTGGACAGGTATTCCACATCCACGAGTTCGAAGCCCATGTCTTCCAGGACCGGCTCCACGAGAGCGGTGGTCTGCTCCACGATGGGATGGATGTCAGGGGCCATGACTCCCCTCCCTGCCCCGGGCTGCATGGCAGCCCTTGGGCGATATGCCCCGGCCCGGCGGAACGGCTCTGGAATTCCGGCACATGGGGATGTACACTCCCCTCCGAGCGGCCACAACGGCACGAAGAGCGCCCGGGTGGAGGCATTTTCGAGGACATTGCGGGGTCAGCTGCCGAATCGGGATCCGTCCTCAAAAGAAAAAGCGGGTGAAGGGACCCCGCTTCCTCGGTTGCAGACGTGTTGGTGACTGGCCAATTGCGCCAGATCCTTGCGGAGATGGGCAATCACAACAGCCGTCCGCAATTCGAAGTACACCGCCACCCTACGGGTCGTCCGGCAACCTCAAAAAGGGAACCAAGCCTTCCTCGGGAAGTGGAGCGGGCAACGGGGTTCGAACCCGCGACCCCAAGCTTGGGAAGCTTGTGCTCTACCAACTGAGCTATGCCCGCGTTCTCACCTCCCCGCGCTCCCTTCAGGAGCGTCAGAGGCAATCGCTATCGCTCTGATCATACGAACGGTTGATTATACCCACAATAAAAGGGAAGTCAAGCGCTTTTCCATGACGCGGAATATCTTGACAGACTCAAGGAGGATCCATATGATTGTATATTACCATAACCCGCTCAACCGCCGCCGGCGTACCCGGAACCCGTTTGAATTGCAGGGGCAGGCAACCTGTTCCTGGGCTTTTGTCGACTCCATCCATTTTCAGGCCATGTCATGAACCCTTTCAGCCCTTTCCCCGAATCCTGGAAAGGGACATGAGAATGAAAGAGAAGGGCGGATTCTTGGAAGACGATCCCGTTCCCAGTCTGCTGCAACGCATCAAGACATTCCTTCGAAAGAAACCCTCGCTGAACAACGGCCACGATCTGACGGAAGAGATCCATGACCTCATGGACGAGGGGCAGGCCAAGGGGCTCATCACCGGCGAGGAATCGGACATGGTCTACGGGGTCCTCGACCTGAAGGAGACCGAAGCCCATGCCATCATGATTCCGAGGACCGAGATTTCGTCGGCACCATTGAATGCCACGCTCGAAGAGGTGATCTTTCTCGTCACGGAGTGCGGCCACACGCGAATTCCTATTTTCCAGGACAGCATCGACCGAATCGTCGGAATCCTTCACGCCAAGGACCTGCTCAAGCTCTGGGGCAGTCCGCCGGACACTCTGCTGCCCCAGGATATCCTCAGGCTCCCCTACTTCGCCCCCGAGAACAGGCGGGTCATCGATCTCCTTCGCGACCTCCAGGAAAAGCAGACCCACATGGCCATCCTGGCGGACGAATACGGGGGTACCGCCGGAATCATCACCATCGAGGATATTGTCGAGGAAATCGTCGGTGAAATCATGGACGAACATGACACGGAGCAATCCATGATCAACCCGATCGACGAGTCCACCGTCCTGGTGGATGCGCGGCTGGAAATCGAGAAACTCGCCAAGCACCTCCATCTCGAACTCCCGGAGGGGGACTTCGAGTCCGTCGGTGGATTTGTCATCCACCTGCTGGGACGAATTCCGGAAAAGGGGGAGCGTATCACCTTCGGCGACCTGGACATGACCATCCATTCGGCGGATGAGCGGAAGATTTATGTCATCAAGGTCACCCAACGGGGTCCCGAGGCCGGCACCCCCGCCGCCGAGGAAGGACACTGAACGCCTACGGGCGCGTCCTCACCCGCGATGACGAAAACCATCCCTACACCGCGAACCGCATTCCCGGCCGCCGTACTGTCCGGGCTGATGCTCACGGCATCCTTTCAACCCGGGACGACGGACTGGCTCGCCTGGATCGCCCTGGTTCCCCTGCTGGTCGCCATTCGGAACACCTCCCCGGGCCGCTCCTTTCGCCTGGGGCTGGCCGCGGGAATCACCCACTTCCTCTCCCTCATGTACTGGATCGTCGTGGTCATCAAGGCCTACGGCGGCATCCCCATCCTCCCGAGCCTTTTCATCCTCCTGGCCCTGTCTACCTATCTCGGTCTCTACCCGGGACTCTTTGCCCTCTTCTACTCCGCCGTTCACACCTCACGCATGGGAATCCTTCTGGGGGCGTCCCTCTGGGTCGGTCTGGAATATCTTCGGGGATGGCTCTTCACGGGTCTTCCCTGGTGCCTTCTCGGCTATTCCCAGGCGGCTCGAATCACCCTGATTCAGATCAGCGACCTGGTAGGCGTCTACGGCCTGAGCTTCCTGGTGGCCGCGGTCAACATCTCCCTCTTCAACCTCCTCTTCGACCGGCCCCGGATGAAGCGCGGCATTCAAAAACTGGAGGTCGGACTGGTGCTGCTGTGTCTCGTGCTGGCGATCCTGTATGGCCGGGGGAAAATGGAAGATACTCGTTCCATGGAGTCTTCGATCCCGCCCATCTGTACGGCCCTGGTGCAGGGCAATGTGGATCAGGCCGAGAAGTGGCGTCCGGAATTCCAGCAAAAGACCATGGACACGTACCGGCGCCTGAGTCTGAAAGCCTCCCGCTGGAAACCCGACCTCATCGTCTGGCCCGAGACGTCCGTGCCCTTTTTCTTTCAGGACCCCACTCCCTTAGCGGCCGGGATCCTGGCCATCCCCGGAATGACGGGCGCAGACCTCCTGTTCGGGAGTCCGGCCTATACCGGAAACGGCGACCAGGTCAGATACCTCAACCGGGCCTACCTGCTCTCGGGGGAGGACGCCTTCCTCACGTTCTATGACAAGGTCCACCTGGTGCCCTTCGGTGAATACGTCCCGCTCCAGCGTTTCTTTCCATTCGTCCACCGCCTCGTCACCGCCGCAGGGGATTTTTCGGCCGGGGAGCGCGTGGCCCCGTTGAAGCGTCCTCAATACGCTGCGGGCGTCCTGATCTGTTTCGAGGCGATCTTTCCACGGATCGCCCGGCAACAGGCCAATGAAGGTGCAGACCTGCTTGTCAACCTGACGAACGACGCATGGTTCGGAAGGACCAGTGCCCCATTTCAGCACCTTTGCATGAGCGCTTTTCGGGCCGTGGAAACCGGTCTCCCTCTGGTGAGGGCGGCGAACACGGGTATCAGCGCCTTCATCGACCCCTTCGGCCGTGTCACTCAACCGACTCGCCTCTTCGAGGAGGCCGTCATCGTTGAAACCGTTCAGCCTCAACGGGGAAGCCGGACATTTTATTCCCGTCACGGAGATCTGCTTCCCCTCTTCCTTTTGGCTGTGATCTCTGCTAAACTGATTCTTTTTCGCCGCCCCAGGGGTGTCGATCTTCGTGGAGCCTCTTCCTGAGGAATTCAGTGGTCTCCCGTTGTCTGGGGCAAAAAACGCTCACAAGGTCATATAACCACAGCATTGACGCTACATAAACCAAGGAGGATGCCATGTACGGCGATCTCATGAATCGAATTCGAAGCGCGGCGGAAACACTCCAATCGATTCGAGGTCATCTTTGACTTGGAGAGCCAGGAAAAAGAGCTCGAACGAATCGAGGCCCTCATGGCCCAAACGGACTTCTGGCAAAAGGACCAGGAAGAGATCGCCCGTGTGACCCAGGAGCGATCTCTGCTGCACGAAACCGTCGATCGGTGGACCCGCTTGCACCACGACCTCGAGGATGCCCGTCTTATGGCGGAGATGGCCCATGAAGAGGGTGACGAAGCCGCCATGAAAGACGTTGAAAAGGATGTTTTAAAACTTGAAAAGGATCTGGAAGACTTCGAGTTGGATACTCTTCTGGACGCGCCGGATGATCGAAGAAACGCCATTCTGTCCATCAACGCGGGGGCTGGGGGGACCGAGGCCCAGGATTGGGCGGAGATGCTGCTGCGCATGTATCTTCGTTGGTGTGAGTCCAAGGGGTATGACGTCCGAACCATCGACCACCAGCCGGGAGATGAGGCGGGTATCAAGAGTGTCACCCTGACCATACACGGTCTGAACGCCTACGGATACCTCAAGAGCGAGCACGGGATCCATCGGATGGTCCGTATCTCGCCTTTTGACGCCACGGGGAGGCGGCACACGAGCTTCGCATCGGTCTCCGTGCTTCCGGAACTGGATCAGGACATCACCATCGAACTCGACGATAAAGACCTTCGCATCGACACCTTCCGGGCGAGCGGCCCCGGGGGTCAGCATGTGAACAAGACCAGCTCGGCCATCCGAATCACACACCTTCCCACCGGAATGGTCGTTCAATGCCAAAATGAAAAATCCCAGCACCGGAACAAGGACATGGCATTGAAAGTCCTGAAAGCGCGCCTCTATGAGTTGGAAAAAAGCAAGCAGGACGAAAAAAAGCAGGAGATGCACGACTCCCAAATGGATATCGCCTGGGGAAGCCAGATCCGGTCCTATGTATTCAATCCCTATCGCATCGTCAAGGACCACCGGACCCATGTGGAAGTGGGAAACCTCGATCGGGTGATGGACGGCGATCTGGACCCCTTCATCGACGGCTATCTCCGCAGGTCGACCCGATCCATTCCCACACCCGGTATGGCAAAGGTCATGAACTCATAGCAGGCGGCGATCCTGAACCGCCGAACGCTCATGATCGGGGGGCGATGCGCTTTTCACGACAATGAGGTGGAGGGGAGTCACTCACCCTCCCTTGAAGGCCACGTCGATGCTTTTGATATATTCCGCCATACCGCCCACGATCCCATCGGCAAGGGACTCCAGATATGCGGCGCTCAAGAGCCGTTTCCGCTCCTGGGGATTGGTGATGAACCCGACCTCCACGAGAATAGCGGGCATTTCCGCACCGATGAGCACGTAAAACGGCGCCTGCTTCACCCCCAGGCTCTTGACATCGGAGTAGGATTTCTTGATACGCCGTACCATTCCCGTCTGGACCTCGTGGGCCAGTTTACTCGACTCGCTGATCTTCGTGTTCAGCATCAGGTCATTCAGGATGGTCTGCAGGTCGCTCAGGTTCTTCTCCGAGGTGGCGTTTTCCCGGGCCGCCACCAGGACCGCCCCCTCATCCGTGGCCATATTCAGGAAATAGGTCTCAAGTCCTGCGATCCCTGTCTGACGGTGGGCATTGATATGAAGGGAGACGAACAGGTCTCCCTTCTGCATATTGGCAAAGGCGGTCCGTCGTTCCAGGGGGAGAAAGACATCCGTGGTACGCGTCAGGACCGCTTCGCACCCGAGTTCCTCTTCCACCCGTTTTGCCAGGCTCTTGGCCAGGTTCAATACGATGTCCTTCTCCTTGATCCCCCCTTGAAATATGCAGCCCGGGTCCTTGCCGCCATGCCCGGGATCGATCACGACCCGGTGAACGCTCAGGCCGAGCTGCCTTGCCAGGGACACCTTATCGTCCGGTTTATCAACCCTTCGTATCCCTTTTCGAGTTTTTTTCTTCAGTTCTTCAATCTTTTTCTTTTCCTCTTCATCGCTCTTGGTGCCCCGGACATCCACCACGATGCGAAACGGGTCGTGAAGATGAAAAATCTTGTATCCCTCGATGCTGTCGATATCCAGGACCACCCGGACCGTATCCATGGTGTTCTGCCCTGCGCGGGCCTGGCGGAGCAGGCCGTCCCGAATCGGGATCGACGTCTCTAGGTTCGAGACTACGGACTGTTTGAGGTCCACGTAGAGACGTCTCGGTTTGTTCAGTTTGGAATCCCGTTTGAGAAGATGGGACTCGTAGGTGACGGGACGCTCCATGTCGACCACGACCCGAGTATAGTTCGGCGTGGACCAATGGCGGATGTCCAGGACTTTGGCACGGCCGTTCGTTGCGACCTCGCCCGAGACGGCTTTCTTTTCCTCCGGCTTCTCCTCATTCAATGCAGCGGTCAGCTTGTCCATCATGGCCCGGGCCTGATCCCTCATGTCCCCTGACGGATACTTGATATCCACCTTGAGGAATTCCACATAGGCCTGCGTCAGGTTTTCCTTTTCCTGGTAATAGATCTCGCCGATTCGATACTGGGCGTCATCCGCCAGCCGGTGGCCTGGATGCATCTCGGTAATCCGTTTGTACTGTTCAATGGCCTGATCCAGATCCGCATCGCTTCCGGAGTACTGGTAGAGCTTCGTATACATCTGCCCGGAAAAATAGAGGGCCCATGCCGCCTCGTCGCTCTTGGGGTGCCGAGTTGCAATGGCTCCGTACTGATCAAGGCACTTCGTCCAGTTGTGCCGGAATTTCATTCGTTCGGCCGAGCGATAGAGGGCCACCCGGCAGGCGTTGGCCTGGTCCAACAGCCGTGACTCGGTGGAGGCGTTGCACCGATCCAACCCGCCCCATCCCTGAACCATCAGGAGGAATGCGCCCAGCAGCAGGAGGATTCGAGTTCGTGGGATCATGAGGTTTCTCATCACGGCCGGGGCGATGGCAGGCCCCGAAAGATCGAATGTCTTTACGCGGGATTCTCCGCGTTTCCAGACACATACTCCTGAATCCGGTGAAGCTCGTTCAAGGCCTGGATGGGGGTCATGGAGGAGATGTCGAGCCCTCGAATCCACGCATAAAGACGGTCGTCCCGCCCTCTGAAAAGACTGAGTTGGGCCGTCTCCCTCTCCCGGGCCTTTCGAGCGCTCCGGGCCATGCGAGGTCGACCGGTCTCGTCCCTGTCTTTTCCTTCGAGGTTCTCCAGGATCTCCCCGGCTCGGTCGATCACCTCATCTGAGAGGCCGGCGATTCGCGCCACCTGAATACCGTAACTTCGACTGGTCCCCCCGGGAACGAGTTTTCGAAGAAAGATGATCCGGCCGTTCCACTCCTTGACCGCGATATTGAAGTTCTTGACCCGGGACCGGGTGGTCATCAACTCGGTGAGTTCATGATAATGGGTGGCGAAAAGGGTCCTCACCCCCTTGCCGTCCCGGTCATGCAGGGCCTCTGACACAGCCCAGGCAATGCTCAGACCGTCGTACGTGCTCGTTCCCCGGCCGATCTCGTCCAGAACCACGAGGCTCTTCGTGGTGGCGTGGCGGAGAATATTCGCGGTCTCGTTCATCTCCACCATGAAGGTGCTTCGTCCACGAGCCAGGTCGTCGGATGCACCGATGCGAGTGAAAATGCGGTCCACCAGGCCGATTTCGGCCCGGGTCGCTGGAACGAAACCACCCATCTGTGCCATGAGGACGGTGAGCGCCGTTTGCCGAAGGATGGTGGATTTTCCCGCCATGTTCGGGCCGGTGATGATCAGGAACTGCTGCTCGCGGCCGTCCAGACGGATATCATTGGGGACGAAGTCCTCATCCCTCACGGTCTGCTCCACGACGGGATGCCGGCCGTCCACGATCTCGATGACATCCCCGTCGTTCAGCACGGGACACACATACCCGTAGTCTTCCGCCGCCTCCGCCAGGCCTGCCAGCACGTCCAGTTTCCCCACGAGCCCGGCGCTTCGCCGAATACGCCCGTTTTCGCGGGCCACGCCCTGCTGAACCTGTTGGAACACCTCCAGTTCCAGGGCAATGCGCTTTTCCTCCGCACCCAGGACTTTTTCCTCGTACGCCTTGAGTTCTTCGGTGATGTAGCGCTCCCCGTTGACCAGAGTCTGTTTTCGAATGTAGTGGTTCGGAACGCGGGACACGTTGGCCTTGGACACCTCGATGTAGTACCCGAATACCTTGTTGTACCCCACCTTGAGGCTTCCGATTCCGGTCGTCTTCTGCTCGTCTGCCGCCAGGTCCGCGATCCAGCCCTTCCCATCCCGGGTGAGGCGAATGAGTTCGTCCAGTTCCGGGTGAGCCCCCTCACGGATGAAGCCGCCGTCCTTGAGCAGGGCCGGGGGTTCATCGCAGATCGCCCCGTCGATCCGGGATGCCACGTCTTCCAGCGGATCCAGTTCGGCCGCGATCTCATCCAGGGTCTCGCTGGAAGACCCCTTCAAGACCTCTTTGAGCGCGGGGATTCTCCATATGGAGGTCTTCAGGGCCACAAGATCCCGCGCATTGGCCCGGCCGAGGGATATTCGTCCATTGAGCCGTTCCAGGTCGTACATTCCCTGAAGCTGCTCGCGCACGGACTCCCTCAACATCCGGTCCTCGTAAAGGCTCGTCACCGCCGCAAGCCTGCGCCGGATACGGTCCAGGTCCAGAAGGGGGTAGGCCATCCACCGCCTCAGGAGACGCGCTCCCATGGGAGTGACCGTCCTGTCGAGGACGTGCAGCAGGGTCCCCTTGCCCGAGTCCCGTCGAATGGTCCGAAAGAGTTCCAGGTTGCGGGTAGTGGTCTCATCCAGGAACATGTACCCGCCGAGATGGTAGGTAACCAGGTCCTTGACGTGGGCCGGCCTGGCCTTCTGGGTCTTTCTGAGGTAATGGACGATGGCGCCCGCAGCGGCGATCCCCTGGGGCATGGACCGGCAACCGAATCCGTCCAGGGAGTGAACGCCCAGTTGCTCCCTGAGAAGAATGGAGGCCCTCTGCCTGTCGAAGTCCACCGGGTCGAGTCGCTCCACCCGATACCCCGACAGGTCCGGTTCCTGAAGAACGGGATCCGCGTCAGGGACCAGGACCTCGGCGGGATCGATCCGAGCGAGTTCGCCGAACAACTCCTCCCGATCGGCGGTCTCCGTCACGCGAAACTCCCCTGTGGAGAGGTCCACATGGGCGAGTCCCCAGCGGCCTGGTTCCGAGGCCACCGCCGCCATGAAGATGTTACCGGGCCCCTCGCCTCCGGCTTCATCGAGGCCCGTTCCGGGCGTGACCACGCGGGTCACCTCTCGCCGGACAATCCCCTTCGCGGCACGGGGATCCTCCACCTGGTCGCAGATGGCCACCTTGCGACCCTGGGCCACGAGCTTTCCCAGGTAGGATCGGGCCGCGTGATACGGGACTCCGCACATGGGAATCTTCCGGCCGTTGTGCGTTCCGCGGGATGTCAGGGTGATACCGAGAATACGGGAGGCCGTTTCCGCATCCTCGAAAAACATCTCGTAGAAATCCCCCATGCGAAAAAAAAGGATCGCGTCCGGATACTGCTCCTTGATCCCCAGGTACTGCCGCAGCATGGGCGTGCCCTGTGTCATGCACCCTCCCCCGGGGGACCCTCTGACCTATCGAGATCGGTCCGGTACCCGGATTCGGAAGACGGGTCCACATCCACGGACTCCATCCGCCCGATCGTATCCCACCGGCGGCATTGGGGGCATTTCCACTGGAGATCCGCCGGACGGTAGCCGCAGTGGGTACATTGAAAGTGAAGGGTAGGAACGTCCAGGTGCTCGATGAGATCCTGGTAGGCCTTCAGGGCATCATCGGTTCTATTCCGGCTGAGAAGGATCCGGCCCATGAGTGTCCGCGCTTCCCAGAACGAAGGATCCAGTTCCACGGCCTGATCCAACTCCCGAAGCGCCCCATCCACTTCCTGACGGCTGAACAGGAACCTTCCCAGGGCCAGATGGGTGAAGGCGTCCCCATTCTTGGCCACGCATTCCTTGAGAAACTCTTCAATGGGCTTCACGTTTTTCACCCTGGAATAGGCGCTCTCCAGACGCCGGTACGCCAGAAAGGTGAATGCCGGCGAGACGTCCACGATCTTCTTCCAGGTGGCCACGGCCTTCTTGAAATCCCCCTCCCGGTAACTGTCGCCCAGGTGCAGATAGGCGTCCACACAGGAGGAATCGATGGAAATGGCCTTCTTGAAACAGCTTCTCGCCCTGAATGCCTCCCCTTTCGCCAGCCAGACCTTCCCTTCCTCGGTCTTGTGGTGGGCGAGAATGTGGGCGTGATCGCCTTTGACCAGCTTGGAAATCCGCTGCCTGGCCTGAAAGGCGTTTTCCCACTCTCTCAGCTCTTCATACATCGTTTCCACTTCCCGAAGAGCGGTCAGGTTGGATGGATCCTTTTGCAGCACCTCGGTGAACGTCTGCACGGCGCGGTCGAGAAAACCGCCCTTGCGGTAGTCCAGGCCCAGATCCAACAGGGCCTGGGTGCGCTGCATCTCGCTGATATGGGGCCTTAAAATGATGTTCCGGCGGATGTGAATGGCGCGATCAATGTCGCCCTTGGAGCGGTAGAGGTTGGCCAGGGCCACATAGGTCTCAACGGTGTTCGAGTCCACCTGGACCGCCTTGGTGAACTGCTCGATGGCCTGATCGTGATCATTGGAGAGGATATACTGCACCCCCTTCAAAAAGGCCTTGTCACCCTCCAGAAAACGCGACGCCTTCCGGACCGGTTCCCTGGGTTTCAGGAAAAACCCGATGAGGAGACCGACGAAAAAAGAGAGCAGAATCGCGACGACGAGCACCTGGTTGGCGGGAAGCAGGAACCACTGCGAGATGGATTGCCACATGGGATCGAACTCCCTTCGTCCTCCTAGGCCTGGTCGCCGGACTCGTTCACTGTAGGCGCTGAGACCTCACGAGAGGTGATGGGCAGGTTTCGAAGGGAACTCAACTCTGCGTCCTTTTCTCTCGAGGTCTTCCGGAGGAGGTGGATCTCCCTCTTCAGACGAAACCGCTCCACGATCCCATAGAAGCCTGTGATGAGAACGCCGAATAAGAAGGCAATGACCACGAGGTAGTACACAGAAAAGTTGGTCAGCTCACCGTGGAGCCAGGGAAGGTCCACGCGGAATGTCAGATCCGTTGAAAACGCCTCATGGTTCTGGACGACAAGGACAACCACCACGAGCATGAGCAGAATCGCCAGGATGAACTTGATATGTTTCATGAATGACCTCCCCCGGCCGGAGCACGCATACCCCTCAGAGCCGGTCAAAGTGGGCACGTAACTGACTGTAGGTCTCCTGAATGTGCTGTGGGATGACCCTTACATCCCCGAAGACCGCCATGAAATTCGTATCCCCGTTCCAGCGGGGCACCACATGAAAATGGAGGTGATCCTCCATGCCCGCACCGGCCACTCTACCGAGGTTCAGGCCGACATTGAATCCGTCGGGGCTCATCTGCTTCTTCAACACCCCGATGCACGCTCGAACCATGTTCATCGCATCCAGCATCTCCTCGTCGGACAGGTCCTCGACGCCGCCGATGTGGCGAACCGGCGCCACAAGCAGATGCCCGTTGATGTAAGGATATTTGTTCATGATGACCATGGTCCTCTTTCCCACGTGGAGAATCAACCGTTCGGTGTCCCGGGTTCGATCCTCACCCGGACAGAGGATGCATCCGTCCACCTTGTCATTGGACAGGATGTATTCCATTCTCCAGGGCGCCCATAGTACCTTCATGGGATTCAATCCTCTTCGATCTCGACGATATGCCCCGCTGCGCTCTTGCCCAATTCCAGGATTCCGACGGTGTGGAGGCCTGTTCGACTCAAACCCGTGGCCGTCCCGGGGTTGAAAAAGAGGATCCCGTCCCGGATGTGGCTGACGGGGATATGGGAATGCCCGTAGACGATCACGTCCACATCGGTAAACAACCCGGCCACCCGGTCTTCCAGGTCCTCCACCGCTCCGCCTCCATGGGTGAGACCGATACGCCGGCCGCCCAGATGCACAACGATCGCAGCGGGCAGCAGGGCCCGCACCTCCGGAGGATCCATGTTCCCGTGCACGCCGTGGAATCTCCCCCGATCCAGGAAGCGGACCACGTCGGCCGATACCACGTCGCCGGCGTGCAGCACCGCATCCAGCCCGGCGAGGTGCCGCTCGAAGATCCGGCGCAATCCCGGCGTGACCCCATGGAGATGCGTATCTGACAAGACGCCGATTTTCATGATCATTCTGCGCCGGATCTCTCGTGGCTTCACCCTTCGTGATGTTGCGGTGGAGTATAGCAACCCTGCAGAAAAAGACAACCCATATTCTCCCGCCATGGACACGAAGGTCCACGGTTGATCCGCTTTTCGGTCTCTGCTATGCTTCGGCAATTCAAATGGAACCGGCACGTGGTGCCCGTTCCCGACTTTACGGAAACACGGAGGACACGGGTATGCCCATCTATGAATTCTACTGCGAGTCATGTCACACCATCTTCAACTTCTATTCGGGTTCCGTGAACACGGACAAGCGTCCCCCATGCCCCCGATGTCGGAAAACCATCCTGGAAAAACGCATGTCCGTGTTCTCCACCCTGAAACGCCGCGGGGATGAGGCCGAGGACGGTATGGACTTCCCGGACATGGACGAGGGGAAAATGGAGCAGGCCATGAACATGCTGGCTCGGGAGGCCGAAGGCATGGACGAGGAGGACCCCAGGCAGGCGGCCCGTCTCATGCGCAAGCTGTCGGACATGACCGGCATGGAACTCGGCCCGGGTTTTCAGGAGGCCCTGAGCCGAATGGAGGCCGGCGAGGATCCCGAGCAGGTGGAGGCCGAATTGGGAGACGCCCTGGAATCGGAAAACCCCTTTGAGATGAAAAAAAAGTCGGGGGCCATCCTTCGAAGGATGCTCCCCCCCGGAAAGGACGACACCCTGTACGATCTCTAGAAAACCCCGATCCCCTTCGCCTCAGCCCCGGCATAGGGCACCCTCCGAGGTGCTTTCACGGTAAAGACCGGAATCCGGAGACAATGGAAGTAACGACTGACGCATTACGCGAACCCATCCCGCGGCACTATTGCAATACCGCAATTACATCTTCGACATCGTTTCTTCCCTTGTCCCGTTGTCATAGATATAATTCCTTATATTTCAAGCAGTTAAAACCAGCTTACGGCCTGGAATTCTCCTCGGCACGCGATTTGCTCTGTTATTGACTCGGTAATCTCGTGAATGGTCCCTCGGGGACATGGCCGTCGGCATGGAGAAGCACTCCATCGGTCCCTGCCCGCCGCGGTCAAGGCGGCCGGATCGAGAACCGGACATCAACGCTCATGGTTGACACGGCCGCCGCACCGGATGAACACAGTGTGGGGATGTCCCATTCGATCATCGATACGCCGCAGGTTGCGGGCGTGGAGGATATGCATCCATGACGGATAAGAAGATCCTGTTCGGGCCGGTCCCTTCACGCCGCTTCGGCCGGTCCCTCGGCGTGGACCTGACACCGTACAAGACGTGCAGCCTGGATTGCGTCTTTTGTCAGTTGGGCAGGACCACCAACAAGACGCTGTTACGCCGGGAGTATGTACCCATCGATACGGTCCTCGAAGAACTCGACTCATGGCTGCGTGCAAACGGTCATGCCGACTACATCACGCTTTCCGGCTCCGGAGAGCCCACACTCTATTCCCGTTTCGGCGAGGTGCTGGCGTTTGCACGAGAGAAAAGCAGCATTCCGACCGCTCTGCTCACCAACGGGACCCTGCTCCACCTCCCCGAGGTACGGAGTGCCGCAGCCATCGCCCACGTGGTGAAAGTCTCTCTCAGCGCATGGGATCAGGCCTCATACGGCTGGGTGAACCGGCCCCATCCCGAGCTCACATTCGACCGGCTGCTGGAGGGACTGAAGGAGTTCCGCTCTGAGTTCAAAGGGGCCCTCTGGCTGGAGGTGTTTCTCATCTCGGGAATGAACGCCCTCCCCGAAGAGGTCCGCCGAATCGCCGCCCTGGCCGAGGATATCGCCCCGGATCGGATTCATCTCAACACCGCTGTCCGGCCGCCGGCGGAGGCCTTTGTAGGTCCCGTTTCCCAGGAGAGGCTGGCCTCCCTGTGTCCACTGTTTCACCCCGGCGCAGAGGTCATCGCGGAGTTCTCCAGCGAGACAGAGGCCGGCCTGAAGGCCGACAAGGAGACGGTGCTTGCCATGGTGAAACGCCGTCCCTGTACAGCGGAACAAATCGCGCACGTCTTCGGAATGCATCTCAACGAGGTCGCAAAATACCTTGGAAATCTCCTTCGTACGGGACTCATTCAACAGAGTCGGAAAAACGGAGAGGTATACTATGTTGCCCGTATGGAAGGAAATCCACCCAAAACAGGATAGAAACGAAAAACACCAGGAGGTGTAGCATATGAAAATCGCAGTCACATCCAACGGCCCCAACCTGGACGGTTTCGTGGAGGCACGTTTTGGACGGTGCCCCTACTTTCTGATCATCGATCCGGACACACAGGAGGTCGAATCCATTCCCAACCCCAACGTCTCACTGGGAGGTGGAGCAGGCCCCCAGTCGGCCCAGCTCATGGCAACCAAAGGAGTTTCCGTGGTACTCACCGGGAATTGCGGCCCCAATGCCTTCCGGACCTTCGGCGCCGCGGGGATTCAGGTGATCACCGGGGTCAGCGGGCCGATCCGCGAAGCAGTGGATCAGTTCAAGTCCGGATCCCTCTCCCAGTCCAGTGCTCCAAACGTCCAGAGCCATTTTGGTATGGGGAGTGGAACCGGCATGGGTGGTGGCGGTATGGGTGGCGGTAGGGGCGGCGGCATGGGCCGCGGTATGGGAGGTGGTATGGGAGGCGGTAGGGGCGGCGGCATGGGCCGCGGTATGGGCGGCGGCATGAGCCCCACCGGGGTCAACACCGGCACGGCCGTTCCCCCTGACCCTTCTCGCGACTCAGGGGGGCAGGATGTGGACGCTCTCAAGGAGATGGCCTCCTCTCTGCGCGGGCAACTGGAGGCCTTGGAGAATCAGATCCACCGGCTTGACAAGAATCCGGCCGGAACAAAAAAAGAACCCTCATAAAGAGAATTCACGTGACGGATCCTTTTGATGATTTCGTGAACTCCCTGCAGGAACAGGTCTATGATGAGACCCGGACTGCGTACGGCGAGGTCGCGTTCCAGCGCTGGCAGAAACCGCTTTATGTGGGCGCGATGGATCTTCCCGACGGCTACGGCCGACTCACGGGCTCCTGCGGAGACACGATCGAGGTGTTCCTACGGTTTGATGATCAGGGCAGGGTCAAGGATGCCTCCTTTCTCACCGATGGGTGCGGATCGAGCATGGTATGCGGTTCCTTTGCCGCAGAACTCTCCCTCGGCAAAATACCGGATGAATTGGCGGATATCACGGGGGATACGATCCTCCATATCCTGGGGACCTTCCCGGAAGAGGACCACCACTGCGCCCACCTGGCCGCGGCCTCTCTTCAGGAGGCGCTCAGCGACTACATGAAAAAGCAGGTCGGTCGGACGACGTCCGGTCCAGGCAGCCGGGGGGGTCCGTGAACATTCTTGACCATCTGCTCTCTACCCTGAATTTCGAGGCCCCGGTGCGGGACATACGCCAGGGGGTCTTTCACACGGGCGTGGTGACACGCTACTGCGGGCTGGCCGCCACCCTGCCCAAGGATGCCCTCCTCCAGCCTCCTCCCCTGGTTCGCGAACCCGGCAGCCTCCTCGACAAGTCGTCCCGGGAACTGGCCCACATGGCCCACTCCACAAGCGTCCTCGAGGCGGCCATGGGAATGGCAGCCCTGAACTCCCTTCTGGAAGTGGACGAGAGCGCCTGCGTGGAACGGAACGCCGCTGACCTCATTTTGGAAAAAGGGGAAAACCGGAAGGTCACGGTGGTGGGTCATTTTCCCTTTATCCCTCGAATCCGCGATCACGCAAAGGAACTGTGGGTCATCGAAAAAAATCCCGGCAAAGACGACCTTCCGGAAAACCATGGGGACCGCGTGATTCCCCAGTCCGACGTCGTGGCCATTACGGGGACCGCCCTGACCAACCACACCCTGGAAGCATTGCTCGATCTGTGCGCCCCCCATGCCTTTGTGATCCTTCTGGGAGATACGGTCCCACTTTCCCCCGTCCTCTTTGACTACGGAGTGGATGCCCTTTCAGGGACCCGGGTGGTCGACCCGGATCTCGCGCTTCGGTGCGTGTCCCAGGGCGCCAACTTCCGTCAGATTCAGGGGACCCGACGACTCACCATGACCAAGGCGTAGACAGCGCGCTGAAAAATCCGATGTTCACAGGCTGAGGGAAAATGCCCGAATGCAAGGCGCGCGAAATCCCGAGGGATAAGGCGTACAAGCAAGTACGCCGCAGTGACGGGGGATCGGCAAAACGCAGCAGATGGGCGTTTTTCAACGGCCTGGTAACAGGACCCGTCTCAAGGCAATGGCGGACAGCCGCTGGAAGGCGCCTTCCGGCCGTTATGTTCTTTAAACCAACGGACAGTTTTCGTTATACCTGCGGCTAAATGGATGTCACTTTGCCAGCCAAGGATGCGCTTGGCTTTTGAGGTGTCCGAATAATTGCGCTTCACGTCTCCTTTTCTGGGTTCGCCATATGTCATGGCCATATCCATGTCGCATTGGACTTTCATTTCGGTTTTCAGGAAGTCAGCGACTTCGTTGACGGTGTGTTCACGGTTTGTGGCTATCTGAAAGGTCTCGCCGCCGGCGCCCTGGATGGATACAGCCCGGCGTATGGCCTTTATCAGGTCGTTTACATGGATGAAATCCCGTGTTTGTGTACCGTCGCCCCAGATCTCCACGGATTCCCCGGCCAGGACCTGTTTGATGAACTTTGCTATGACGCTGTCTTTTTTGCCGGACAGGGGGCCGTACACATTGCCGAATCGCAGGGCCACGGTTTGTACGCCAAAGGTGCGAAAATAGGCGGAGCAGTAGCCTTCGCCTGCCAGTTTGCTTGCCCCGTAGGGGGAAACCGGATGGGGCGCCGTTTCTTCGTGGATGGGGGGCGTTGCCTCGCCCACGGGCGCCCCGGATGAGGCAAAGATAAAGCGTTTGATATGATTGCGGCGGGCCGCTTCAAGGTAGTTGAGCGTGCCCGTCACATTGACTTCGCAGTCCATGCGCGGGTCCAGCACGGATGGGGAAACGCCGGTGTTCGCGGCCAGATGAACGACCATGTCCATGCCGCTGCATGCCTTAAGAGCAAGGGACGGATTCAGAATGTCTTCAACGATCAACTCCACGTGATGGGCTGCAGCACCCGGCGGTCGGAGATTTTCCGGCAGCGTTTCCCGCCAGTCGCAAACCATGGACAGGTCATCGCGGGTGCCCACCTTGAGATTGTCCACCACGCGGATGAAATGCCCGCCTTCCTCCATCAGGTGTTTGATGAGATTCCGTCCGATGAATCCGCATCCACCGGTGATCAGCCATTTTGTTACCATTTCACTCCCTTGAAAATCACATCGGTTCGGATGTTCTCTTTGTGGGTTTCAACCACACGAAACATGTCTCCCATGACCTCGTCGGTCAGATAATGGGGCTCGACACCGATATCGATCAGACCTTGGTACCTGGGATTGTAGTAGTGTTCTTCTGCCTCCTTGCGCGGGTTTTCAAGGTGTTGGATTTGGACGTCATACCCCAGGCCGGCGCCTGCGCGCCGGGTCATCTCCGCAAGCTCATTGGCCGAGAAGGTCTCCATGATCTGATTGAAGACACGAAGGTCTCCCTTTTTGGCCGGGGTTTTTTCGGACATGTGAACGCATTGCAGGGTGTCGTTGATGTTGAGATACCCGCGGGTCTGGCCTCCCTTGCCGTAGACCGTGAGTGGATACCCGACAACAGCCTGAGTGATGAAGCGGTTGACAATGGTGCCGAAGATCTCATCGTAATTGAACAGGGTCATGAGCCGGTTGTCAATGGCCGACTCTTTGGTCTCCAACCCGTAGACCGGACCCTGCATGAGGTCGGTGACCCGCAGGTCCCACATACGAACGCCGAACCAGAAGAGGTCCGTGTCCATGATCTTGGTGGTGTGATACAGGGAACCGGCCTGGCGCGGGAACAGAAAGCGGTCCTTGCGTCCATTCTGCTCGATTTCGATCCAGCCTTCCGGGATGTCGATGTCGGGTGTACCGTATTCACCCATGGTGCCGATGTGGATCACATGGGTGTCGCGGGAAAAGTCGCGAAGCGCCCACACCAGGTTGTTGGTGATCAACAGGTTGTTTTGGAGGGTGATGTTGGCATACCGGTAGTTGAGCAGGGAGTAAGGTGCTGAGGGCTGTTCGGCATAGTGGATCACGGTCCCGGGGATGCCGGTGAAGCCGGGATCGACCGCCCACTGATAAGACAACCGACCGTCAAAGAGCGATCGCATGATCTCGGGGTCGGTGAGGTCGCCGATGACCACCTTGATTTCGAAGCCGGTCCGCTCATGCCAGATCCTGGCCCGTTCGGGGAGGGTCGGAACAGGATAGAGCATGCCCACATCCAGTTCCGTGCAGGCGTTGCGGCGGAAGTAATTGTCCACCACGGTGACTGAATAGCCGCGGCTCGAAAAATACATGGCCGTGGGCCAGCCCAGGTAACCGTCTCCGCCTAGAATGAGAATATGCATGGGATTGCCTTTCGCTGTTTTAAGGAAAACAGGCTGAAGCCTGTCTCCTCAGAGAAGATTATGCCTCAGGGGAAATAGCGCTCTCCCGGGTCTTGCCGTGCCGTGAGGTCTTGTTCAAGCAGTTGATACTTAAGCAGAATTTCCTTGAGTTCTTGTTTGGTCAGAGGGGTCTCATTTCCTGAATTATACGGGTTTGTCACGTCTTCAGAGACCACGCCGGGATAGGTGTAATCTATCTGCCGGTAAATCGATGTAAATGCCGGCACGACGGCAAAGTATGACATGCTTGAACGCGGCGGCGTGGAACACCACGTCAATACCCTTCATGATACGCAGGAGATTGTGAAAGTCCCGGATGTCGGCCAGATAAAAGCGGGCGTTGTGTTTCAGAAACCGCTGCTCCAGGAAAAACAACTCGCTTTCATTGTTGTCAATCCCGATGATCTCACCCACGTCATACGTTTCCAGCAACTGGCGGACCAGTTCACTCCCTATGGTGCCGCACGCACCTGTAACCAGGATTCGTTTGTTTTTATACATAGCAGGCCTCGTTTGACGCTTTCCGCAACGCAACTGAAACCTGGACGGAGCGCTTCAGCCGGAGGCGGCTGGAAGAAAGGGGAGGGAAGTCATGAGAAACCCTCTTGGATTGAACATGATGCCTCGACCCGATCGGGGACGATCATCATGTCTGGAGATCGCGATGGCAACGCCGCACCCGAAGACCTGGAACGTGATGTCCTCAATGCGGTCGTCCTTCACGTCGAGATAGATGGTCATCGTGTCCCCCCAAAGCGGGTCCCCGATCTCTCCCGCTCCGTTGGGGTTCGCCAGAGTCCCTACGTTTCCGGGGTTCTTGAAATGATCCATGACGGTTTTCGAATACATGTCGGCGACCTCCCGGTCCGAGCCGTCCCCGGCGACGCAGACCCGATTGGGTGAACAAGACACCTCCCGGCCCCGAGGAGCCGGTGGTTGTTCCGATGGGCCTTGGAAACGGAGCGCTCATCACGCGCCTGTTTACTGAATCCCGAATGCCTTCGGGCTCTGTCCCGGACAAATAAAGCCGCACAGGCCGCTGCGGGATGGACCGCCCCCACACCTTCAAGGATACAGGGCGGGCATGGATACAGATTCATGCAGAAATCAATCAGTGCCACATGAACCCCCATCGGGAAAGTAGGGTTTTACCTTATTGATCCTCCGCAATATGAGACCTTATATTGGAAAACATCTTACAGACCTCCCCCATTGGCACCCATTCATGCTGTCCGCATATGGAGTCCTCCATTCGCGGACGGCCGAGAAGAAAAAGGCGAAAACCTGTTCCCGGCTCATCCGTTCAAGAGCCATTCCAACGGGGTTCCCGACATGAAACAGAAAAAGCGTATAGTGCTCGTGGACGACCACGCCGTTCTTCGACAAAGTCTGCGTTCCCTTCTGATGAGTGAACCCGACCTCGATGTGGTGGCCGAGGCCCAGGACGGTCTCCAGGGCATTCGCGTCATCCAGGAAGAGACCCCCGATCTGGTTCTGCTGGATATCCGGATGCCCAGGATGGACGGCACATCCGTTCTCAAGGAGATCAATCGGGTCTCGCCGGACTCCAAGGTGCTCGTGCTGACGATGCACGACGAGGAGAGTTGCATTCTCGATGCCTTCAAGCGCGGCGCAAACGGCTACGCCCTGAAGACCCTTCCCATTGATGAATTGCTCAACGCCATTCGAACCGTTCTCGACGGTAAACTCTACGTGAGCTCCGAGATCGCCGGGAGGGTCATGACATGGTACCTGTCCGGGGCCAAGCACACAAAACCAACATCCTCCCTGGATACCTTGACGGATCGCGAAAAGGAGTCCTTGAGTTTGCAGCCGAGGGGTACAGCAACAAGGAAATCGCATCCTGCCGCTACCTCAGCGTAAAAACCGTGGAAAAGCACCGAGCCAACCTCATACGCAAGCTGGACCTGCACTCGGTCTCCGCCCTCACCTCTTATGCCATGGAACAGGGTCTCGTTGGCTCTACGATCAAGAACTGCGCAGCGTAACTTTTTCCTCATGAGATGGGGCTCCGCGCCTGGGTGCCTCGCCTTTGGAAGGAACCCCCGCCCAACCGTCTGTTCATTCCCCATCCGGTCCACATGGATCAGTCCGATGCATACCGCATAGCGGACCAGATCTCCAGTGCTGGTGAAGATCCAACCCCAGACCGATGAGGTGAGGCGGATCCACCGGCTCTTTCTCATCGGTTCCAGCCACCTTCTTCGAGGTTTCGAGGACAAGTTGATCGGGCTGAAAACCGGGGAGGACCGGGTGGTTGAACAGGCAAACCGTATGATTGAAAGGGGGCGGGACGAGAACGCGTACTGGCGCCGTGAACTCATGACCGCCCTGCAGAAGCACGGACTGCATGAGGCGCAACCCTGACGGGCGGGGATTCGGTAGCCCGGCTGATCCGAATGCCCTTCATGCCCAACCTGGAAGGCGCCGCTCACGTCCGCTGGAGAGTCGACTCCCTCCTGGTGAACCGCGACGTTGAGCCGGGCCGAGGATTCAGATGGTCAGCAGGGAGGTCGGAGGAAGCACGATCGGTTACTCACCGGTCGGCACGACGGTGGCAGGCACCGGAGCATTTCTCAACACCTTTTCCGTGACGCTTCCAAAGGCAAACGTTCCTTTGCGCCCGCGTTTCGTCATGATCACCATATCGATATCTTCCTCTGAGATGAACCTCCATATCTCATCGGCCGAATCGCAAGCCATCCCACGGCTCAGCCGCCGTGTCCAAGGCGTGTAAATCCGGACTCTGATGAAATGAGCCCTCAGGGAGCGGCAGGACCGCCGTCCTTTTGGACAAAGGGCAGGCGCACAATGAATGTGGCGCCTTTGCCCGGGGCACTCCTTGCGGTGATGCTTCCTCCATGGCGTTCGACAATCCTTCTGCAAATCGAAAGGCCCATGCCGGTCCCCTCGTAGGCACGCCGCGCATGGAGTCGCTCGAAAGGCTTGAAAATATCTTCCAGATATCGTTCATCAAACCCTATCCCGCTGTCCTCAAAGCGAATTTCACAATATCCGGACGAGTCACTATCGATTACACCCCCGGATATACTGTAAATGTGCAAGCTTGGCTCGTGGTTATCTTGGTGAAACCTCAAGGCATTGCTGATCAGATTCTGGAAAAGCTGTATCATTTGAATCGGGTCTGCTTCGATGATTGGAAGCGCTCCGATTGTAATGGACGCATGTGTCTCCTGTATTTTCAGTTCCAGGTTGGACATGGCTTCTTGAACAATATCCTTCAAATCCGTGGCCACATACGGTTGAACCTCCGAAGAAAGACGCGAATAGGCAAGGAGGTTCTGAACAAGGGACTGCATGTGGGAGGCAGACTTGTTCATTCGCTGCAAATAATCCCTGGATTTGGCAGTCAGTTTTTCCGAGGCCTCCTGTTCCAGCATTTGACCGAAGGTCTGGATTTTTCGTAATGGTTCCTGCAAGTCATGGGAGGCGACATACGCAAACTCCCTCAACTCCCGGTTCCTCCAGTTTAAAACGGCCGTACGTTCTCGAACGCGCTCTTCCAGCTGGTCTCTCGCCTGCTCGAGGTCAAGTTCGGCTTGTTTCCGCTCGGTAATGTCCAGGAATGATCCGAGAAACTGATGGGCGGAGCCGTCGTTTGCGCGTTTAAAAATCGTATCCCGTGAAATACACCATCTCCAGCGGCCCGCCGTTGTCTTGAAGCGATACTCGATTTCGTGGGTTTCCCCGTCTGCGGCCTTCCTCATTCGATCAACGTGTTCGGCTATTCGGGCACGGTCTTGCGGGTGAAAAAGCTCGAAGAATTTTTCCGCCCCCATCGCATGAAGATCAGCAAGGGTATGTCCGGTCAGGTTTGTGTACTGGGGATTAATAAATACATTCATATTTGTCTTGATATCATAGATGTACAGACCGCTCAGGGACGACATGACCACCTTGCTCAGGAAGGCCTCGTTTTTCTGGAGATCTCTGAATAAGACCGCATGAGGTTTGGTAAAACCGGTAACGATGATGGCCCTGTAAATGAGGTAAAATGAGACAATCTTAAGGAAATGACCGATCAAGTTAAAGAGCCCATAGACATCGTTATACAGAGTAAAGGAAAGTTCGGAGCTTATACTGACCAGGATCGATGCGATAAGGAGTTGAAATACGTCCCTGTCAAAGGCTCTGCCCATGAAAAACAGGAGGCCTCCGGCAATCAAAAAAATGACAGAGATCACGTATTCACTGCTTTTCTTGAATGCGGTCAGTCCCTCTTGTTCCACAAAACAATCCGGAAAGACATTCCAGTGAAAAACAGCCATTAGAAAAAAGAACATGACTACGGCAAAGGCGATGAATGTCGCGCCTGTTCTCAGGGGTCGGTGAAGGAATAAGAAGGCAATCAGCAGAGAGAGACTTTCGATGAACCTTGCGCCAATCCAAAGTTGTGTGGCCAGATTGGCGTCATGGCCGGGGAAGACGCCCATCCCCTGGTATGCCAAGGTATGAAGAAAATCCACCCCCCCAACGAACAGGTAGGCAATGCCGACAAAAAGCAGGTAGTCGTTTTCCAGCATCGCCCGTGCATTCCAGGCAATAATGAATATGGCACAGGCAATGACGATGCTGAAACCTTCCGCCAGGCTATGGAACAGCAGATAATGATAGCGGCTGGCGATGAACAGTCCTCCAAGGACCGCCAGGCTCAAAAAAAACATCCGATACCACGGCCGGTTCTCTTTGCTGATATCTTGGGTTGAGGTTGGAATCATTGGATATGTCTAACCATACGGGGTGTTGAATTTCTGAAGACAATTCAAGAAGGGATGGCCTTGCAAAAAGTCACTTTATCGCGCAAAGCCGCAAAGAACGCAAAGATAACCGATTAATATTAATAAGTTTTTTCTTGGGCGTCTCTGCGCGAAAAAAAAGGTTTTTACGACTCCGTCAAGAAGGGGGTACCCTGCCATGGTCGGCGGGGCCTTGGATCCGGATGATAGTACCGGCCTTTGGATTCCTTGAGGCGTCTGATAAAACAAGCACCCGAGAGATGGACATCAAGCACACCATGGGTCACCTTTTTACGCGATGAAACTGCCATGGTATGGTTATAAATATATGATTATACCGTCTCACAAAGTCGATTAATATACTTTGTGAATTGCATGAAATCATCAAAATTAGTGGGCTTTGTTACAAATTTCGATATGCCGAGTCGGGAACAATACTCAATGTCCTCCTCCGCGCTGGAGGTGGTGAGGACGACAACGGGCAAGTGGCGCAACATCGGATCCTGCCGGATTTCCCAAAGGGCCTTGCGACCGTCTTTTTTGGGCATGTTGAGATCGAGAATGACGATATGTGGCGACAATTTTTTCCCGGAGGGGCCGTCGTTCGTGAGAGAGTTCATCAGATCTTCGCCATTGCTCACGAAATGCAGGACCGCTGAAAGCTTCCCTGCATCAAAAGCCGCCTTGAGAATCAGGCGGTCATCCGGATCATCTTCGGCGATGAGGATCGTGCATTCGTTTGTTTCTTCTGAGTTGGATGCCATCGTTCAAACCCTTGAGAATAAGCGGAGATGGAAGGGGGTCTCTTTCACGGGTTCAGACTTCGGCCCCTGTGGAAATAATCGGCCTGGAAACCGACGAACTCATCACAAAATAGAAGACACCATACTCGACGGGGAGGGCATATGCAATCCCATTTCCCATTTCACGAGTCCGTCAATGTTCCCGTCATCCCTCCATCCTGCCGGATCGGAAGCGTCACAATGAACGTGGAACCCTCCTCCAATCGGCTTCTGGCCGTGATGTTGCCCCCGTGTCTTTCAACGATCTTCCGGCAGATCGCGAGTCCCATCCCCACCCCTTCGTAATCGCTTCTCCCGTGAAGCCGCTGGAAGGGCGAAAAAATCCTTTCCAGGTATTGTTCATCAAAGCCGATGCCGTTGTCTTCCACAGAGATCGTACAGAACGCGTTTTCATCCGCAACGGTTTGTGCATGAATTCTGATGTAAGAAGGTTCCCCTTCCCGACTGAATTTCAGGGCGTTCCCAACCAGGTTTTGAAAAAGCTGGACGACCTGAATCCTGTCCGCCTCTATTTCCGGCAAGTCGCCGACCTCTATCCGGGCATTTTTTTCACTGATCGCAATCTCCAGGTTGGACAATGCGTCTTTCACGGACCTGTTGAGGTCCGCCTTCTTCATCGGATCACTCTTGGTGTTCACGCGGGAGTATGCCAGAAGGGAATCGAGGAGTTGCTGCATTCTCGCCGCTGCCTTCTGCATGCGTCGCACATAATCCTCGGCCTTTTCACTCACAAAACCATCCATGGTGCGCGCCAGCATGTCCCCGAAACTCTGTATTTTTCTCAAGGGCTCCCGCAGATCATGGGCAGCGATGAAAGCGAAATCCTGCAGTTCTTTGTTTCTTATTTCCAGTTCGGCCGTACGCTCTCTGACCCGGCCTTCCAATTCATCCCTTGATTTCTCGAGTTCCTGCTCGGCTCGCTTACGCTCGGTGATGTCGCGGTTGCAGGCGCGGCGGCCCAGCATGCTCCCTTTGTCGTCCAGCACGGCCTGACAAGCGTGACCAATCCAGCGCTCCCGGCCGTCGCGGTGTATGATGCGGTATTCCAGTTCGCACGGTTCCTGATGGAGCAGGCCTTCGGTCATATGCTGCGAGACACGCCCGCGGTCTTCCGGGTGAACGATTCGAGGGAAGAGATCCGGCGCCTCAAAAAACTCTTCCCGTGAATATCCCGTGACGCGTTCGCACGAGGGGGAAACATAAAGGAATCGGTTCTCCGGGCTTCTCCAGTATTCCCAGTCATAGGTGAAATCGGCCACAATGCGAAGATGCTCCTCGGATCGGCGCAGGGCCTCCTGAGCGCGTTTTTTCTCGGTAACGTCGTGGAACACGATCACCACGCCAAGCAGATCGGCGGCAGTGTCCTTTATAGGCGCCGCGCTGTCCTCGATCTGGATCTCCGACCCGTCACGACGGACCAGGACGGTGTGGTTGGCCATGTTGACGACACACCCTTCGGCCAGGACCCGTTTCACAATGTCTTCGACCGGTTCGCGGGTGAATTCATTCATGGTCGTCATCACATCCCCGATCGGCCGGCCGTGGGCCTCCTCGGAGGGCCAGCCCGTCAGGGTCGAGGCCACCGGGTTCAGAAAGTCGATCCGGCCCCCAATGTCCGTGGCGATCACCGCATCCCCGATACTGGCGAGGGTCACCCGGAACCATTCGCTCTGCTCCCGCAACGCGGTTTCCGCTTTTTTTCGTTCTTCGACCTCCTGTTGAAGCGCGTTTTTCGAGACGGTCACCACCTGAAGCCGGGTGGTCATCCGGTCAAAGGCCTGGGAAAGCTCTCCGATCTCGTCGCGGGCCGACATTCCGATTCTGTGCTCCAGATCGCCTGAACCGATCCATTCCGTCCCTTTGCGAAGCACCCTGAGCGAGCCGGTGATGTGTCTCGTAACTCCCATCAGGAGGATGGTGAGAAACACGGTGGAGACCACAATCAAAGCGAAAATGAGCAGATGGATTCTTCCCTGAACGGCGGTCAGTTGTTCATCCACCAGTTTTTCGAGGTAGGATGCATCGGACACCACGTCTCGCAGCCATACCATGAGTCGGCCTGCCAGGCGATTCTCCACTTCCTTGATCAATGTATCGCCTTCAGCCGGCCCATACCGTTCATGGTTCTGCACCAGTTTCAGGAACGAGCCCTTCATCGACTCCATATCCCGCCGGATGCTGCTTAGCACCTTCTGTTGCTCCCTGTGGGCGAACCGGAGGACGTCGATGGATTGCATGACGGCATTGTGCGCTGCCAGAAATTGCCGGAGGGGCCGGTCTTCGCGATACAGGATGTATTCACCGACGAGACAGTTGAGCTCATTCATGTCCGTGATAATCTGCTGGACGGCTCTGTCTTTCCTCTCGGCCTCCTGCACCACCCGGAAGGAAAAAAAGAGGGCCACGCCGACGACGAGCGCCATGAACGCGGGAACCAGTGCCGCCAGCTTCAATTTTGTGCCTATTTTCATATCCTGTTCCTATCTGCCGATGATTCCGACCGCCGCCGGCTGGACCGCTTTCAAGCTGTCCACATCGATGAAATCGATCAGGCTTGGCAGCCCTCCTCCGTCCCCGATCTCCTCTCGGATCATCCACCGCGCCTGGTCTTCAAGATTCAACAACAGACTCTGGTCCAGTGTCGCGGTGAACCTGAAGTCCTCCCATTCCTTGTCGAATGCGTGGCGGTCCGTATCGATCTCCATCGAGGTGATGGCACGCGCCTCGCCGGGCTGCTCCACGATGAACCGGTTCGCCCGGATGATTGCGCGCAGCACTCGCTGAATACGCTCCCTGTGTTTTACCGCGAAATCCTTTGTGGCGGTTAGATTCCAGGTCATTTTATAAATACTCGGATCCTCCAGGATGATTCCGTTATCCCCGAGTTTTTCCCCGGCCGCGGTGGTGTGAGGGGACCAGGTGCTCACCGCATCGATCTCTCCCTTGACCAGGGCATCGACCACCTGGTCGGTCTCAAGGTTGATAATCCAGACTTCCCAAGGGCTTATGTAGGACGCCGCTAAAAAAAGGTGGAGGAAAAAATCAGCCGTTGTTCCCGCCACGACCCCGATTTTTTTGCCCTTGAGATCTTCCGGCGACGAGATTCCTCTGTCTCTCCTCGCCACGATCAGGATGGCCCGGTTGATTTCGCAAATGGTGCCGACGACGGCAACCGGTTCGCCCTCAACGACGGCGCGGGAGATGGGGGTATCGCCGACGGTGGCCAGATCCGCCTTCCCCGAAAGCACGGCAGCGAGTCCAAGATGCCCGGAGATATAGGAATGAAGATCGACGTCGAGCCCTTCATCTCTGAAGTACCCTTTCTCCTCGGCAACGTAGACAGCGGCGGAACCCGGCCATGGGGTGACGGCGACCGTGGTTTTTTCTTCCTTCTTCGATGCGTCCAGGTTGTCTTCGCGGCTGCATCCGGCTGGGCCTGCGAGTGCAAAGACGGCCATCATCAGCACGCCTATCATGACCTTACCCATGAAATGTCTCCTTAGGTGACTTTTCCATAAGTACTGTGACAAAACACACCCGGAATGTACCCACTGCCTCCTTCGTGTTCTTCGTGCCCTTCGTGGTGAAGCAGATGCTTCTTATGCCACGAAGATCACGAAGTGCACGAAGAGGGGGAAGGCAACCAAATACAAAACCATAGTGATTTTTGTATCATGTCGCAAATGATTTGTATCCTGTCATTCTTCGAAAACTTCGTTCATTACGGATGGGTTTCCCCATGGGGTATGTTGCCAACGAGTGAACCCGGCTGAATCGAGCAGTAAGTACAGGGAGGGAGTAAGGCGGGATATGCCATGACAGAGGAGGTTCTCTGCCGTTTCAAGGGAGCGGCGGAACTGAAGACTTCGATCCATCCAGCGCCGACCCTTTGGCCCACATGGAAAAAACGCTGCCCATAGTCCTTGCAGTGCTATCGAGATCGCCCAAGGAGTTTAGCTTCGAGAGGAAAGGCTTCGATCGTAAACGATAATAGGATTTTATAAGGTTTTGCGAATGCCCGCTACGACATAAAGTGACCGACTGGTTCTGAGACACGGCTTCACGCTGCAGTTCTGCTCTGATTTTATGGATTCTGTCAACATAAGCAACGGTCTCTCGACTTCGATCTCCATTGATATCGGGCAGGGCTTCAGCAATAGAGGGCCATAAACATGGATCCAAGCCTTTTTCTATAGCAATTTTTTGTGCTTTTAGTATAGTATATTTGCCAGCATTGTATGATGCAAACATGAAACCGAGTCTGTCCTTAAATGATCGCTCCGCACGCCACTCTTCCCATAAAAGTTTATTATAATATATCCCCGCAGCAATATTTGAACGAGGATCCATGATTTGTCCCTGAATATTCATATTGTTTCTGACAATCTCCTGAAAAGTGCTTGGTAAAATTTGCATAAGTCCAAGTGCACCATTCGGCGAGCACGCCTGCGGGAAAAGCCCGGATTCTGCAATCGCTTGGGCCTTGAAATAGCGCCAATCAAAATGCGGTCCGAAGTACTTCTTGGTGTATTGCTGAAAATACCTATCAAAACTCACTTTATTCAGAAACTGTTCAGGTTCTTCAGCAAAAGAGAGCGTCAGGGTGAATATAGATAGTATTATAATTGTAGTAAATATCAAATATAACCTTAGAATCATTTTACTTCCTCAAGGTCTTTACTTCTTTACAGCTATGGCAATCTTCCGGGCTGGCCATCCTGAAAAGAGTATCTTTCCATAGAAACGGGGTGATTTTCCATACAAGAATGCCTTCCACCCTTCTCATTCAGGATCGGCAGGATGAGTTGGAAGATATATTCATCTACAATCTCTTCCTCCCACCCCAAATAAACGAGCCTTTGTCTCACCATGGACGCATCCATGTCCCCATGGCTGTTGAGAGAATTGTCCACATCCCTGATAAGGCCTGAAATCTGTCCAGGAGTCAACCCTTTTTCGGTTAATCTGGAGATCAATATTTGTATAATCCGGTCCATTGAATACCCTCCAACCTTCGTTTCAGCAGCCCTCAAAAATATATTCGGGAAGGAGTATCACCATTTTTTCCCATCCTTCCAGGCCCACCACCCATCGCTTTTTCCCATCTTGAAAGGGATGTAACTCACAGTAGTTCAGAATCTCAGGGTGATCCGCTGTTAACCGTTTCCACAGAGTTTGCGGACAATCCGATTCAGTGACCGCATAAATGGCATCCATGACGGCCACCTTGCCGTCTGTTGTCGAGCTGATGGGAATGCCATCCAGTTCGAAGTGGAGTTCCGGTTCCATCATGGAATCAATCCCTCTCAGGTCAGCGGAGTTGATCCACCAAACGCACATGAACAAGCGCAGGCTTCTGGTCACCTCCGAGGATGAAAAGAGGAAACGACCTTGTCGTCGGCTCCGGCTCTGGGCCAACCTCCGGGGCATTTTCACGGCAAGACCTGCTCAAACCCGGGAGATTCTCCATCCAATCCCTCAAGCCGGGTCAGCGAGCGGGCCTGTTCAACTGCAGAAGCCTTTTTCTCAGGATACCGCGTTAATTCGGTGTGTATATGGGGTTGGGACTGTATCCGGTGGTGGAAAAACCAGTATCTGAATGTGCAATGAGAACATGCTCCACAAGGAAAGCAGCGGACAGTTCAACCATCGGCCTGTTGCATTGAATGGAGGGATTCAAGAGGCGTTTGTCGGGTCTCCGCAGGGGTGGCGGGCTCAACGCCCTTTGACACGGAAAGGCAGACCTTAAGCCCTTTACCCCTCACCGGTTCGATCCACGATTCCCCGCCATGACGCTCAGCTACTTCCTTGACAATCGCCAAACCCAGTCCCATCCCATCGACCGAAGAGGAGGCCTCTGCGCGTGAGAAATGACTGAAAAGCCCTTCCGACTCCCCCTCTTCTATTCCACGACCGTCGTCGCTGATCGAGAGTACGTGGGACGATTCTTCGTTCCGGTATTCGAGCCTGATGGTCTGAAGCCCCGGCCCTCCGTGCTTCAGGGCGTTTTCCACCAGGTTCCGCAGGGCCCTCATGATCAGTATGCGGTCCAGAAACATCCGGGGATTCTCATCACACACCACCAGCCGGGTATCCCGCTGTTTCAGCAGGATGTGGAGCTCTTTCTCCAGGGCACGGAAGACCTCCTGGAGATGGATCTCCTCGCGCCGAAGAGAGAGCTCGCGGGCCTTGATATAGAGGTTTACACTGTCGGCGAGCTCCGTGATCTGTTCGGCCGCCGTCATGATTCGGCGGCAATACAGTCTCCCTTTTTCGTCGAGCTGCTCCGCACTTCGCTCGAGCAGTCTGCGCACCAACCCATGGATAGCCACCACCGGGCTCTTCAAGTCATGAGAGACCATATAGGCAAACATCTTGATCTGTTCAGAGCGGAGTTTCAACGCCCTATTGGCCTCGACCAGTTCCGACGTCCGCTGCTCCACCCGGCGCTCCATCTGTTCATAGGACCGTTGAAGGGCATTCCACGCCCGAGCCTTTTCCACCGCATACCGGATGGAGCGCTCCAGGAGACCCGGATTGATTTCCTCCTTGACCAGGTAATCGGACGCCCCTGCCTTCATGGCCCGGACATCCACATCGTACTCCCCCTGCCCTGTCAGGAGAATAACCGGGACCGGCCAGCCCTTCCTTCCGGCCTCGCGAAGGATCTCCAGCCCATCATGGGCGCCGAGTCGGTAATCCAGTAAGCACACATCATGGTCGTTGTTTTCGAGTTTCTGCATACCTTCCTCAAACGTTGCCGCCCATGTCAGGGTGTAGATGTTATTCGTGATGTTCAGCAGAGAATCACGAATGAACACGTAATCATCCTCATCATCTTCAATCAGGAGGACTCTCATCGACCGAACGGAATGTATCATCGTGTCCATTTCAAACCCTTTGCGCAAACTCAGGCCTCTGGTAACCTACCGGTGGCGGTCGCATGAATTCGTACCAACTTACGCGGACCAAATCCCTTTTTCCATGGGTTCAATCATGTATTTTCAACGAATATAATCATAGAGTTGTCGGTCTCGCAGCAACCCGCTCAACCGTCGCCGGCACGCCGGATGTACCGTCACGATTCGCGCACTCGAAAAGACAGCCGCCCCATGGCCATTTACACTCTTCACCCCATAGATCGCCTCCCTGCATGGGTGTAGCATGGGGACGATGCATCGAGAGGACTCCTCCTCGCATGCGGAGGCGTGTTGCGGAATCACCCGCATACAGGAAGAGACCTCACTCTGAAATAATCCAAGGAGCTTTGTCATGCCGGTATTTCTGGTCGTCGACGACAATTCGCTCATGCGAAAAACTCTGGCGAATACCTTCAAAACGAGTTTTCCCTGTGCAAAGATCCACGAAGCCGTGAACGGGAAAGAGGCATTGGACTCCTTTGAACACATTCATCCCGACCTGATCGTCATGGACATCGAACTCCCGGATTCAAACGGCCTCGACCTGACCCGCCGCATCAAAATGCGTGACCCGACCACACAGGTCCTGGTATTCAGTCTGTACGACACCCTGGAATACCGGGAAGCCGCCGCCAGGAACGGAGCGGACGGGTTCTTTTCCAAGCGAACCGACTCTTCCGAAGAGATCGTCAGGGCGATTCATGCCAGGACCTAGAGGCAGGCCCACGGACTGCCGTCCGGTCAGGAAGTCCGGCCCGTTTCCGGAATGCGGTGAGATACGAATAAAGATCCGGTGGACAATCCGGGCCACTTGATTTATCTAGAGATATCGGAAGATCAGCAAGGAGTCCACGTTCCACAGGCAGCGTGTCGCGCCGAGTGGTGCTGTCCGCAGCCAGATCGAAAGGTGTCTTAGGAACCTATGCATGACAAGAGTGTTCACCTGCTGCTCGTTGAGGACGACGAGGATGACTACGTCCTGATTCGAGATATCCTCTCCGAAATTCACGACTGGACCTTTCATCTGGACTGGGCCTCCACCTTCGAGCAAGGTCTGGAGCAGGCCGAAACAGGGGGCTACGATCTGTGCCTGCTCGACTACCGGCTGGGTGAACAGGACGGGATCCTGCTCCTGAAGAAGATGCAGGCCATGGGACTCAGCCTCCCGGTTCTCATGCTGACAGGCCAGGGGGACCACCTGACCGATGTGGAGGCCATGGAAAGAGGGGCGGCGGACTACCTGGAGAAGGCCGGTCTCTCAGCGAGATTGGTCGAACGGTCCATCCGCTACGCCCTGGATCGGACCAAGACCCTGGAGGCCCTTCGGGCCGGCGAGCGCAGGCAGAAGGAGCTCTCCAAACGTCTTGTCCGGGCCCAGGAAGAGGAACGGAGAAGAATCGCCAAGGAACTCCACGACAGCGTCGGCGGCAACCTGACCGCCGTCAAATACGCCCTGGAAGACAGACTCCGGCGTGAAACGGATGCCACCGATCCTCCCCAAGGGATCTCTCTTGCACAGATTATCGATGTAGTTCAGGAAACCGTCGAGGAGATCCAACGCATATCATCCAACCTTCGTCCCTCGATCCTGGACAGTATGGGTATTCGAATCGCCCTCGAGTGGGCCGGCCGCAAGATCCAGGAACTGCACAAAAATGTCGAGGTGGAGGTCGAGTGCCGTGTCTCCGAGGAAGAGGTCCCGGAAGAGCTCAAGATCGTCCTCCTGCGGATCGCCCAGGAGGCCTTCAACAACGCCGTGAAACACAGCGGCGGGGACAAGGTGCGTCTTCTGCTTTTCGAAAAGGAGGGCATGCTGGAGATGCACATCAGCGACAACGGAAGGGGGTTCAACCGGGAAGAGCTCTCCCGGCACGATAGGAATCAAGCCGGGGGCATGGGAATGGAGAGCATGCAGGAACGGGTCGATCTCTCGGGAGGAACGCTGGAGATACGGTCGGATCCCGGCGAGGGAACCCGCATCGAGGCCTGCTGGCCGCGGAGCGTTATTTCGTGAGCAGGCCTTTTTCTATGGCATAGGCGGTCAAGGCCGAGGCCGTATGCAAATCCAGCTTGTGCATGATATTGGCCCGATGCTTTTCCACCGTCTTGATGCTGATGCAGAGGTAGTCCCCAATATCCTTGTTGTGGTAGCCCTCCCCCACCAGCTTCAGGACCTCTCTCTCCCGCTGGGTCAGGGTCTCCCAGGACGACACCTTCCGTATCGTCTTGCGATCCTCAAGGTATCCCTCGAGCACGATGCCCGAGATCTCCGGACTCACGAATTTCTTTCCGGAAAGCACGGAATGGATGGCCAGGAGCAGTTCCTCGTGGCTGGCGGACTTGAGGCAGTATCCATCTGCCCCCGATTGAAAGGCCTGGAGAATCACATCCTCTTCCCGGTGCATGGTAAGGGCCAGGATCTTCGTCTGCGGGCACCTGCGGCTGATGTCGACAATCACGGAAAAGCCGTTCATTTTGGGCATGTTCAAGTCCAGTAGAAGCAGGTCCGGTTCCTTTTCCATGGTGCTCCGAATGGCCTCCATGCCGTCTCCTGCCTCCCCCACCACTTCCAGATCGTCGCTGCCGCCCAGGAGAGAACAAAGGCCCTGACGAAGAATTTTATGATCCTCTGCAATGACGATCGTATTTTTTTTCTTCACAATCCCCTCCTTGACCGTCTCGAGCTCTTACGCCTCCCTTACGGGAACCGCCGGACGAAACACATATTCCCACCCGTTTGTTCCTCAGCCCGCTTTTTGGTAAACAGCACGGGACACAATCATGTTACATTACCTTGTTTGAACAAGTATGGCTAGTCTCAAAAACACAGGGAAGACTGCATTCGTTTCCGATCATGCAGGCAAAACCCCTTTCCCATCCCTACCCGGCCTCCCAAACGCCGTCGTGGGTATCCAATCACAGTATCCCGACCATGTCTACGCATGCGAACAGGGGGGCACTGCTCCGTGATGAACGAGTAGTGATCCTGGTTGACGCCTTTCAGTCTTCGGGTCGAATCGGGTTTCGCGCGGCGCTTCGAAGGAGATGAAGGGCATGGAGGAGATCAAGGGGAACCATCGGCGGCGGTTCGTCACGACAATTGCGGTAAGGCGGCCTTAGAGGGTGCCCATTCATAAATCAATCATTGGGCACTGGCAAGTTTTCAATTCAGAAATGAGGGATTTTTGTCCGCGCTTCGCTTGGACACCCCACCCTGCGGGCGGGTCCCCGGGAGCGTAAGATCAAGGAAATCGAGGGATTCCGAGGAGATGTACATAGGGTACTTCGCACAAGGAATCCCGAGGATTGACGCAGAGATTGCGGAAAATAGCCATTTCTGGATGAAAACTAGAGGATATGGACACTCCCCTCGGGAAAGGTCAGCCGGACCGTCTGACCGATGGCCAGGGGGAATGCCTTGAACACGTCCCCGCCGACCATCACACTCACCAGCACGCCCGCATCCACCAGTGCCCGAATGTCCCCTCGATGATCCGAAAGCTGAATCAGTTTTCCGGTGAGCGCATCTTGGTCTATCTCCATGCCCCCGGCGGTCAAGTCATGGATGAGAACACGGTCCGGATGGATGGAGATCCGCACCCGCCCTCGATCATGGGTGGCGACCGGAAAGCGGATGGATTCGCTGATCCGGCAATACGTGTTCCCGCGCGAATCGCTCTCCATCATGCCGCTGAAGAGGTTTTCATGAACGGTTTCCGCCACCCTCCCCTGGAACAGGTAGACCGTCTCCTGGGCCAGTCTCGATGCCTGAAGCATGTCATGGGTGGTGAAGACCACGGAGATGCCCTTTTCCCGGTTGATCTCCCGGATGATCCCTTCAATGGCGATCTGGTTTTCCACGTCCACGCTGGAGGTGGGCTCGTCCAGCAGGATGACCTCCGGGGAGCAGGCCAGGGCCCGGGCCATGGCCACCCGCTGCGTTTCACCGCCCGACAGGCGATGTCCCTTGGCCTCTATGAAAGCGCTCATTCCCACGAGATCCAGAAGGCGTTCGACCATCCCGCGCCGCTCATCCCTGGGTATCTTTCGAATCTTGAGCGGGAACTCCACGTTTCTGGACACCGTGGTGGTGAAGAGAATGGGTTGCTGCGGGACCAGGGCCACACGCCGTCTCAGGCCGACCATCGTTGCCGTGGAGTATTCCACCGGTTCCCCGTGGAAACGGATCGTTCCCCGGGTCGGCTGAAGCAGGAAGGCGAGGACGTCCAGAAGCGTGGTCTTGCCGGCGCCGTTTGCGCCCAGCAACGCGATCACGCGACCCGTGTCCAGGGCCAGGCGGGGAAGGTCCAGGACCTTGCGCCCGTCATAGGCCACGGTCAGGTCTTCCATGTCGAAGAGCGGCTCGTTCACTGCCCTGCCCTTCCCTGAACCATGTTGAAGAGGACGTTGATCCCGAAGCTGATGCACAGAAGCACCATGCCGAGGGCGATACTCAGAACAAACTCTCCCTTATCATACTCCAGGGCCATGGCCGTGGTCATGGTCCGGGTGAATCCTTTGGCGTTGCCCCCGAGCATCATGCTGATGCCCACCTCGGCAATCACCCTCCCGAAGGCCATGATCACAGCCGCCACGACGCCGAATCGGGCCTCCCTCAACGTCACCAGGGCGGCCTGGACCGGATCGGCCCCCAGGGTCAGGGCCGTCTTGCGGTATCGCTCATCGATACGGCTGACCGCGCTCAACGTAAAGATCGTCACAATGGGGAAGATGAGAATGACCTGGCCGATGATGATGGCCTCCTGGGTGTAGAGAAGATCCAGGGAGCCGAGGAGACCGCGGCGGGATATAAAGGCGTAGACCAGGAGGGCCACCACCACCGTGGGCAGGGCGAGCAGGGTGTTGAGGACCGTGATGAGAAGACGCTTACCGCGAAACTCCCGAAACGCGATGACCAATCCGGCCGGAATCCCCAGAATAGCGGCCAGGAAGGTGGCGGCTGAACTCACCTTCAAGGAGACGCCGATGACATGGAAGAGTTCCGGATCACCGGCCCACAACAGGGCCCATGCCGATAGAAAACTGTCCGTGAAAAAGTCCATGCAATCGGGATCTCATGTCATCGCATCGGATGCACTGCACGCCGGTGAGACGGTGTTGCGGTGTACCGCTCTCACTTGGCTCCGGGTATGGCGTCCGGGAAAAAGGCCTGCTGCCCCTGAATGGTGTAGCGGGCGATCAGGGACTGGGCCTTTTCCGAGACGAGCCACTTGGCAAAGGTCTCCGCGGCATCGAACTGCACGTGGGGGAACTTTTTCGGATTGATGGGGATGATGCCGTACGGGTTGTAGAGGGCGTCTTCCCCCTCGAAGAGGATCACGAGATCCAGGCCCTGGTCCCTGCCGAATTTGTAACTGATGTAGGTCCCCCGGTCGGTCAGGGTGTAGGCCTGCTTCTCCTCGGCAAAGGTCAGGGTCTTGCCCATACCCTGTCCGATGGAATAATACCAGTCTCCCGGCTCTTCGGGGTGGACATAGGAGATTTCGACCGTAGTCCCCTTTTTCACGATCTCCTTTTTTTCGGTCGCCAGTGCCACGCCGGAGGCCTTCCACAGCTCCTGCTCCTTGGTGTGGGTGCCGCTCTCGTCCCCCCTCGATACAAACCTGGCCCGGGCCGTTGCGATGTTCTTCAGGGCCTCTCCGGCCTTGGATACCCCTCGAATCCCGGCCGGATCCGTTTCCGGGCCCACGATCACGAAATCATTGTGCATGACCGCCAGCCGGTAGGCGCCGTAACCCTCTTCCACAAACTTCTCTTCCAGTTCCTTGGCGTGGACGAAGATGACGTCCACATTCCCGTCCATGCCGTCCCGAATGGCCGCCCCCGTTCCCTTGGCAAAGACCTTGACCTCAATGCCCGTGTCCTGAGTAAACTCGGGCATCAGGACATCCAGAAGCCCCGAGTTCTGCGTACTGGTGGTAGTGGACATCTTGATCACCGGCCCGGCCCAGGAAGGACCGGCGCACGCAAACACAAAAAATAATCCGAATACAAGATATTGAATGACATTATAACGCATGTTACGCCCCTTCCTTTCATGTGAAAACACGACTCAGGAGAAACCGGTGGTTGACGGTCTCCCGGGGAGGGAGGAATCGCCTGACCTCGCCCGAGACCCGAATGCAGGACCGCTCAATCGCCTCGATGAGCGCATAACTCATTGGAATCCTATAGACAGATCACTCACCTTGGGGCCTTTTACGGCTCCGGCAAGATCCCGTTTTCTAGTCATGGAGGCATTTTTTGTCAAGCTGTTTTTCTATATCGAATAAATAGACTATAACAGACGAATACGCACCATTACAAACGGAAAATCAGGGTGCTGTTCCGTTTTTGTGGGACCGGCAGGGGGCGGCCCGGGCATAGCAGATCCTGCCGGACAGAGCTTGGATCGGCACGCTCGGCGGCCTGCGTTATGTCAAGGCAGGGGTATGGAAGGGGAAAAAGATCTGAGGCTCCGGTCGATGCTATGGGCGCGGGCATTCCAGCCGCGTGCATGACCGGAGCCCCCGCAGGAATGGTCACTGGAAGGGTGCTTGCGGGATGTTGTCCGATGTTTGATTGATGACGTCGAGCCGTTCCATTCAGTTACTTTGTCACGATTGAACACTGGCACGGCCGATTTTTTCCTCATGCATCGCCTTGACTTCATAGGCCTTTTTCATTTTATCCATCAACTCATCCAGATCAGCCGGCTTCATAATGTAATCGTGGGCCCCTAACTTCATCCCCTCGATTCCCGATTCCACCGATGCATGGCCGGTCAGCATGATCACCTCCGTGAGGGGCCACCGTTTCTTGATCTCCCGAAGCGTCATCACGCCGTCCATGCCCGGCATCTTGACATCGAGGATGACCACATCGACGGGATTCTGATCGAGCACTTCCAGGGCCTTTTCCCCACTCTCCACCCCCTCGACATCGAGGCCTCTCATTTTGAGGCGATCGACGACCGTTTCGAGAAAATCCGGTTCGTCATCCACCATCAGGACTCTGAATTTCGACATCATGATACCCCCCTGTTATTTCGAGGTTTCTACTGGAATGACGACTGTAAAGGTGCTTCCGTTGCCTTCCTGGCTCTCTACGGTGATCCTCCCGCCCAGTTTCTCGACGATGCCGTGACTGATGGACAGCCCCAGCCCGGTACCCTGACCCGCCCTCTTGGTCGTAAAAAAGGGATCAAAGATCTTCTGCAAATTCCTGGCAGGAATTCCACCGCCGGTATCCGTGAACGCGATGAAGGTCTCTCCCTTCTCCGGATCATACCTCGTTTTGATGGTGATCTCCCCATCCTTTTCCACGGCATCCACGGCATTATCGAGCAGGTTGAGGAATACTTGCTGGAGTTGGCCTGAGTCGGTTTGAACGGCCGGAAGGTCATCCAAGTAGTCACGGGTCAGCTTGATATTCCTGTACAAGGCCTCACTGGAAAGAAACTCGATGGTCTGATCGATGAGGTCATGGACAGAAACCGTCTCACGGAGCGGCTCGACTCCCCGGGCGAAACCCAGAAGACGGTGGGTGACCTTCCGCGCCCGCTCCACGTGAAAGTCGATCTTGTCAACCGCAGCTTGGAAGCCCTCCATGTCCTCCTGGCGATCCACCCCCTTCCCCTGCATGATGTCCTTCATCCAGCCGGCCTTCTCTTTGATGACGGACAGGGGGTTGTTCACCTCGTGGGCCATGCCTGCGGCCAGTTTACCCAGAGCGGCCATTTTGTCGGAATGGATCAGGGCATCGTCCAGGAGCGCCTTTTCTCGGTCAGTACGGACCAGCCTGGCCATCGTCAGTCGAGTGGTCAGGATTGTGCCCAGGACAATGATGAGGATCCCTACCGAAAAAAGCACGGCCGCGACGAAACGGGCTCGAAAGACCGGCTCCAGTTCCTTTTCCAGGTTCCGCCTCACCACCAAGAGCCATTCGTTGTCCTTGACCCAGGTGGTCGCCGCCATCATTTTGTCGGCATCGATCCCGGCCTGTCCGACGTGGGTCCCGGAAGGAGAGCGGGTCAGTTCGACATACCCCGAGACCTCTCCCATATCCCCCCCCCGAAGAGGCTTGGTCTGAAACACGGCCTTTTTGTTGATGATAAATGCGTCGCCCGCCCTGCCTTTGCCGGCTTCTCTGACGATTGCATTCAATATGTCCGAGTCCATGGTGGCGCGAAGCACCCACTTCCGGTCGCCCTCACGAGCCACCAACGCCACGACAACGTGGGGAATATTGCGATAGCCCGGAAACACATCACTGATGTGGTTGCCCCGACTCATGGTGGCCTGAAACCACTCGGCCCGGGCATAATTCACGTCCCGCAGATCGTAGGGGCCCACATAAGCCAACTGGTCTCCATCCGAGTTGATGACGCTGAGATCCACAAAGGAATGGGGCAGCCCCTGGATCCGGTGGAAAACATCCCGCAGATACGCGTGATCCTGAACCCTATTGTAATCCACGAGAGAGCTGAGCAGTTTGAGCCGGGCCACCTGTTCCTGAAAAAAGGCCTCCATGGCGCTACGCTTGCTTTCCAGCATGAACTCCAGCTCTTCCCTGACCTTGGATTCGTAGGATGCATAAAAGAGGGAATAAATGGTCAGTCCCAGGGCAAACAGAGGAATCAGCGAAAAACCCAGCGTGGATAGGATGATGTTGCGGCGCAACCCTCCGTACCCGGCTTTACCCATATCTATTTCCTCAATGGTTCCAATGGGTCAGATGTCACTACAACAACTCGGAACCACTATAGCAGAGGTCGGGCCAAAACGCGAAAAGATGTTTTTCTTGGTTGTTTATAGCCCGGCGCCTGCAGCTACCGGCCATGAAAATGGGACACGGAAACTCCGGCCCCATCTTGATCTGCCGCGGCGACAGGTCCCCGGTCAGGATCGTTCAGTCTTCGGAAAATGACTCAATGTCGGTCAAGATCTGATCCATGTAGCGGTTTACCGTCGACGGGTTGGCCATCACCATGTCCAGTTGCCGGGTGTGCATGGTGAGATATCCCATAATTTTCAGCCTGTTCAAGGAAATCCTTCGTGGACGACCTTCAAAACGGGCCAGGATATTGTCCCCCTTTACCTGTATCCTGAAATCGAATTGCTCGAGGATACGCTCGATGAGCCTGACCCTTTCCACCCTGCGCTGGTAGTCAGCCGCTCCTCCTTTAAAATTGAAACGAACATAATTAGATTTAGGAAAGTCGTCTATATATGCTTCAACCGATGAAAAATGATATCCAAAATGGCATGATAAATTACAAAAATATTTCGATATCATAAAATAGTTTCTCTCCCCATAGCGAGACCGGCCCCCGACGCATAGAGAGGGGTCCATGGTGGATCGAAACAGAATGGACGTGAAGCCTCGGGTATCCACGGGCGGCGGACCCTTCCACGGCACTGCGGAAATTCCTTCCAGTAGCGCCAGCATGGGGATGGACGCGATGTTGGAGATGCTGACCATATCGCCCTCCACCGGTTCCTTGAAACCGTCCTGAAGATCCAGGACCCACCAGCGCATGGGGAAATCGTTGACCAGTTGCTTGCTGGCGCGCTCCGAGAATTGGTGATCTTTACCGAACCGGAACATCTCGGTTACCGATTTTTCGTGGCAGAAACGCGTGATGTCATGAAGGGTCCGGCAGTTTTTCGCCCGGAACTGAGGGGTGTCGGGATTGGTCAAATGGAGCGGCGTCACCAGTTGAAGGATGTTTTCCAAGATGACATAGACAGGGCTGCCTTTCATGATGCCGTGTCTTCTGACCGGTTGATCCTGGAGCAGGGATTCCACGTTACCGAGATAGACCCTGCGCCCGTCCGCATCCAAGGTGACCATGTCTCCGGTCTTGATCTTGGAGGTGGCAACCCGCGTGTCAAACAGGGCCGGGATGCCGAATTCCCTGGAAACGGTCGCCAGGTGGCCCGCCACTCCGCCGTGGTCCGTGATCACGCCGGCCGCCCGGCTCAGAAGGGCGGCCCACTGGGGCAGGGAGTTCTCCGTTACGAGCACCGCGCCTTGGGGAAATCGGAGGACATCCACGGTGGTGGCCACCCGAAAGGCCGGGCCGCCGGCCACGCCGGGGCTCGCCGTGACCCCGCCCTTGAGTATGACAGGGTGATCTTCTCCAGCGTCCGGAACCGCTTCTCCTGCCCCGATCCCGGCTTCCACCTGTCTCAGGGGCCGGCTCTGCAGAATTCGAATGACGCCGTCCTTCCCAATGGTCCATTCAATGTCCTGGGGGGATCCGAAATGCTGTTCGAGTCGCTGGGCCATACCCGCAAGGGCAAGGGCCTGATCTTCCCGAATGGCAGGGTCATCTTTTTCGTCCCCCACAAGATCCATCCGGCAGACCCCCTCATCGGGATAGCACACAAACTTCTGGTCCTTTCGTCGAATCTCCTTCCGGAGGATCTCTCCGGGAGAGGCCTTGGAGACCACGAAGAGGTCGGGCGATACGGTCCCGTCCACCACCGACTTGGCCAGACCGAAGACGGCATTGATCAAGACCACGTCGTTCCGGATATTGCCCGGATCCCGGGAGTACATGACACCGCTGGAAAAGGCATCCACCATGCCCATGCAACCCACACACATGGCAATGTCCTCGTCTCGAAAACCCATGTTGAGGCGATAGGCAATGGCCTGGGGGGAGTATTTGCTGGAGAGGATCTCCTTGTAGGTGTAGGCCAGGTATTCCCGGCTCACGTTGAGCCTCGATGCGTACTGGCCGGCAAAGGAGACGCTGCCCGTATCCTCCCCCAGTGCGCTGCTTCTCAGGGACACCTTGATGCCCTGGTGCGTCCTTTCCTCCAGGGCTTCATAGGCCGAGTGAATGGCGTTTTCCAGGTCTTCCGGCAGGGAGGAACGGATAATCCATTGCTGGATATCGGCGCTCGCATTGTGGAGCGATTCCATGTCGTCCAGTTCCAGGGGTTGAATACGTCGGTTGATTTCCTCTTGAATGCCGTTGTGTTCCATGAATCGCTGATAGGCGGATGCGGTTATGACAAAGCCATCCGGGACCGACAGCCCGACCTTGTTGGCGATTTCGCCCAGGTTGGCCATCTTGCTCCCCGCCTGATCGGCCATATCCTTGTGGATGGACGTAAGGGGAATCACGGGTTCGCCGTCCGCGAAGCCCTCATGCTCTTCGAGGATGACGTTCAAGGCGCCCTGTATCCGCTCAAACGCCGGAAAGAGGTCCTTGTAACGGTCCGGGGCGATCTCATTAAGGGATTGAATGATTTTATAGACGTTGACCGAAAGGGCCGTGCATTTACCTCGAATGAAGGCCATGCCGAAGGGCTGGCTCTGCTGAAGGGCCTGCTCCATCTCGTACATGATCTGGAGGGCATGGTTGTTGGCGTTGATCAGGGCCCGGAAGCTCAGATACCTTGCCGTGAACAGCGAGCGAAGCGCGTCGGGGGATTCTTGCCGATCCTTCCCCCTCCTCTTGCTGAACCATCCTCTGAGGAAGCGTTTCAATCCACCCATCTGCGCTTGTGCCGGGAAAAGAGGGAGGACCCCGGTTCTCGGGAACGAGCCGGGGCCGTATGAAGACGAATCCAAGGGAAAAAATCCCACGCGGGCATCAGAGGTTCAGGCGAATGTCGTCCTCCTCCGTGATCCCCGCGCAGGACCCATCGATTTCCCATCGTACCAGGCAGGCCGCCCGTTTGGAGTCAGGTCGATGTGGAGAGTTTCGTAAACACCCGATCAACCGACGACGATCCTGCAACCCGCTGGAATGATCGAGGTGAATGACCTGCTCCCGGGCTTTTCCAACTCCATCAATGTTCCAGTCTCAGCCCCCAGCCTTCAAACATGAACATGATGGAATAGCCATACCACAAGGTGTAGATCACATAGAAAACCAGGGAAAGCAGGACAATGAACCATTTCTCCCCGATTTTCTGGGGCTCAATCCCGTAGTAGTTGTAGGAGGCCTCGATCGCCTTGGTCAGGGCCGAATCCACCATCTTGGCCTCTTTGAACTGCTTCTGTTTCTTGAGGTCCCGCTCCATCTCTTTGAAGGCCTTCCACCAGTTGTAGAGGGCGTGTCTCTCCGGGTATCCGTACTTTCCCGAGACCTTCTCTCCATGGTTGTAATACATGGCGTCGGCATCGGCCAGGGCACCTTCCAGGATACCGCCCAGGTCGCCTTGGACCTTGAGATCGGCGCCGGAGACGGTCGCCGCGGCCCCTGCGGCCCGATAGAGCAGAGCGGTCTTCTCCGCCTGCGCCGCGCTCGCCATATGCAGGGTGAGATCAACGGATTTCCCTTGAAAGGCCCGGCCCTCCTCCTGCACCTTGGGGATGTAATAGGCCGACCCCTTGGATATGCAGTTGTAGAGGTTATCCAGGTAATCCAGGCCGTTCTTTCCGCCGAAAATCGGTGACAGAAACAGGATCAGGACGATGATGAAAGTGATCATCATCACCAGGCCGCCCCAGAACTCTCTTTTGTGCGCCAGCATATCTCACCTCTCTCCTTTCAGCACGCCGATGTTCCTGAAAAACGTGAAAATGACCCATACGGCGAACGTACCCAGGACAATGAAAAAGGCGTAGACCCCGATGGATTCGAGCACCTTGCCGACCCCCTTGGATATGGGCAGGACATCCATCTCGCCGAGTTTGCCGGGAAGAGCGAAGATCCGGTTGATAAACCCTGCCAGAACGGCCATGGCGTAAAAACCCCGAATGGTGATCCCTTTGACCACCTTGGTGACCATGGCCCCGATTTGAATCCCCACCAGGGAACCGAGAAGCATGCCCATGGCCAGGGTGTAGAAGACAAACCCGTAGATGGCATACTGGCTGATGGCCGCATAGCCGGCGGTGAAAATGATCTGAAAGATGTCCGTCCCCACGGTGGTCATGGAGGAGACGCCCAGCAGGTACACAAAGATGGGAAAGGTCAGGAATCCGCCGCCGACACCCATGATGCCTGCGGCGAAGCCGACCAGGGCCCCGCTGATGACCAGAAAGAGCCAGGAGATCGCCCTGCCCCCGGGGATGAGGTCATGATCGAACTTGATCATGGGGGGAAGGTTCAAGGCCTGAATCTTTCTCGGGAGGTTGCCGATATCGGCCCCTTCGTCCTTGGATGCATGGGCGCCTCCACCGCCGAGGGTGGTTTCAGCGGACTTGCCCGCCTTGTTGGCCTTCAAGAAATCCGCCAGGGCATAGATGCCCAGGAAACCCAGCATGAGGGCATAGATGGTGGTGATGAAGGCATCACTGATCACGGGATTGATCTCGTAGAGAACGCGGTTGATCAGACCGCCCAAGGTGGCGCCGATGATGGCCCCGATCAGGAATACCAGAGCGAGCGGCACGGACACATTCCCCAGTTTCCGGTGAATGACGCTCCCCATGATGGCCTTGGCAAAGATGTGAAAGAGGTCCGTTCCAACGGCGAGTATGCCCTTGATGCCGGCGCTCATGAGTGCAGGAGCGATGACAAAGCCGCCCCCGGCGCCGATGCAGCCGGTGATCAGCCCGGCAACGAGACCGATGGCAATGGATACGATAAAGATGAACGTGGAATAAAAGGCCGGGCTGTAGGCCTTCTTTCCTCCCAGAAGATCCGGGATGGCGTCCCCCAGCTCCTCGGCAAAGACGAACCCCCCGACGAAAATGGGAATGAGTAGCAAGAGAAGCAGGAACAGACGACGCCGGTCGCGAAGAATGATATTCGAATTCTCCAGTTCCCACTCGGCCATGGACCTTGCGCCCATCATCATGAACTGCCCAAGTTCTTTAAAGAAATTCATGTGGAGACTCCTACCTTCAGTGGTGTTGAATCCATCCTGACATGAACGGCCACACAACCGTCAAGGCCCCGGCCTCAGGCCAGGGAAGGCGGCAGGGGGGTTCTCGAATGACGGCCCCGGCTTCTCCTCTTCCCACACTGGGAAAAGGAGAGCTGAATCACGACTGGGCAATGGTTGAAGGGTGCTACAATCTACCCCTCCAGCGCAGCAAAATGGTATAGAGGGTTTTTCCATTTGTCAAAGGAATCCGACTCGTCTCGATCGAAATTCTGACATGGTTCACCCGACGTCCCGCGTGGGGGTGACATTCGTTCTTTCATCAAAGGGGCGCACGCGACAGTGCGTATGCCGGAGGGGAAAGACTATCCGATCAACACGGGGCCGGACCCGCCTCCGTGCACCCTGATCCGCGCATATCGATATGCCAGGCCCAGCGCGCGGATGCATTTCTCCGGCGTGTCGAACACAGGAAACCCGCATCGTTCCAGCCTCTCGCCCAACTCGGCGATAGCGCCCGCATCCGGCCCGTAGATCCAGGTCACCACGGGTTTCCTGAATCGACCCTTGAGGTCCTCATACGTCTCCACGTACCTGGATATGACGTTTCCGGCCGGAGTGGCCCAGAGCACTGCAAAGAGGGCATCCACATTCTCATCTTCGAGGAGCGTATTCAGCATCCTCGGATAGAGGTCAAAGCCGTTCGAAAGGGCCGCCATCATCGGGCCGATATCCACCGGGTTTTTTCCCAGACCCACGAAAACCGATTCCAGTGCATCCGCAGGGCCGGGTCCCAGTCTTGCCAGGGAGAGTCCTTGTCTTGCGCACTCATCGATGGCCATCACCGCCACCCCTCCGGTGACGGTCAGAATGCCCACCCGGTTCCCGGAAGGAAGGGGCTGGGCCGCGAAGATCTTCGGCATCTCAAAGATATCCCTGAATTGCTCCAGACGCAGGATCCCCGCCTGAGAACACACCCCATCAAAGATCCTGTCGTCCACGGCCAGGGATCCGGTGTGGGATTCGGACGCCTTTGCCCCATCTCGGGTCCGTCCCGATTTCAGGACAAGCACCGGTTTTCGGGTCGCCGCCTTCCTGGCCGATTCCAAAAAACGTCGTCCGTTGCGGATGCTTTCCAGGTACAGGCTGATCACCCCGGTTTCTCCGTCTTCCGCCAGGTACTCCAGCAGGTCGCATTCATCCACATCGCACTTGTTTCCGAAATCACAGATCTTGCTCACGCCAAAGCGCATTTCCGGGTACGTCACGGCCTGGGGATTGATCATGCCGGACTGCGCGCAGATAGCCGTGACGCCTTGTCTGATTCTGTAGTAGCCCGCTTCATAGGGGCACGGGTTCAAGCCGTTGGCCGTGTTGACCACGCCGGCCGTGTTGGGGCCGATGATACGAACATCGAGGCTTCTTGCCAGCAGGACCATCTCGTCCTGAAGCCGCGCGCCCTCCGCGTCCCTTTCCGCAAAGCCATCCGATACCACCACCACACACCGGATCCCTCGATCCGCGCATTGGGTGATCATGGGAAGCACGGATCTCGCGTTGATCATGATGACGGCGACATCCGTTGCCCCGGGAATATCTCGAAGAGACGGGTAGACCTTGATCCCGTGCACTTCCCCATACCCTGGATTGACCGGAAAGATCGAGCCCGCATAACCCGCCTTCAGAAGGGAGCGGATCATCACGTACCCGCCGAAGTACCCCTCTCGAAACGATCCGATGACGGCGATGGACCGGGGATTGAAAAAGCGATCAACCAAGGAAACCCCTCCTGTCCGGCTTATGGATCATGGCCCTGTCATATCCGGGCCGTCCTCCCCCAATTCCCCGCTCCTCCTGAGCTTCGACTTCGGCGGAATCGAGGCCCTGACGAAACGCACATCCCGATTGGCGGATTCCATTCGCCTGTCACCCAGGGCGGCATCGGAAATCGCTTCCTTTGTCCAGGAGCGACAAGGTGTGGCGATCGCCCGGTGATTCGACCGGTTCCATGCGGCCGAAGGTGAATCCTTGGGACATGTTCCCTTTCCCTATGGGCCCAAAAATGCCTGATGGAACAATTTGGCGCACAGGGCAAAAAGGATCAGGCTGAATAGGACCCGAATCGCCTTGCCCTTCAAACGCGCGCTCATGATCCTGGCTCCGGCCTGACCGCCGGCCAAAGAGACCAGCGCAGCGGGCAGAATGAACCCCCAATGGATTTCGGCCATGGAGGCGTACCCCAGAAAACCGGTCAACGAGGAAAAACAGACGATAAAGGTCGATGACGCGGCGGCGATCTTGGTCGGGGTCTTGAGTACGTAGATCAGGACCGGGACGACGAACACCCCGCCGCCGATGCCCAGCAGACCGCCCATGAGTCCGATGATCCCGCCCATACCGATTCCGGCGAGAATCCGTTTCGACGGCTGAGTGCCGCCTGCGTCGACCTCACCCGGCGGCGCCACGAGCATGCGCACACCGGCCAAAGCGAGCACGACGGCCATGATCACCAGGAACGGTTTCACATCGAGGCGGACATTGAGATACGAACCCATGGGAGCGGCGAGGCTCGATGAGATGATCAGCGGGACGGCGATGGAAAAATCGACCATCTTCCTTCGTGAATACGTATAGGCGGCAGAGGCGGCGGCAATCAGGTTCAAAAACAGCGACGCGGAGGCTGCTTCGGATTTGGCAAAACCGAGAATCACAAAAAGCGGGGAAAAGACAAGCCCCCCGCCGAGGCCGACCATGGTCAGCACCAGGGAAATGAAGAAAATCGCGATCAGCAGGAGCGTTGAGACGGCCATGGACTCACTGACACTTTCTGTATTCCACTTCAGGGAGCGCGATCTTCCGGGGCTGCCTCATTCTGAATGGATGCGACTGCAACCGCCCATGATCCCGGAAGACCTCTGGGAGTTTACCGCAGGACGGCCGCGGAGATCAATCGGCTTCAAACACCACGGCAAAACCATGCAACCCTCAAGACAAAACCCCGCTCTGCCATACCATGGCCAGGCCCATACAACCCAGGAGTGCGAAAACACCTTTTCGGTAAAGCCTTTCCTCTTTTAGACCGAGTACCGAGTCGTGGAGGGCGGGACAGTCAGGCCGGAGGCGGGAAGGCGGATCTGGATCGGGAGTGAAGACGCGTCACACCGTGTAGAGGACCACGAGGCAGCGGGTCGGGTTGCTGGAAAGGCTTTTCAGTTTGTGAGGCACATCCGAATTGAAGTGAATGGACTCTCCGGGTTTCAGCACGTGGGCCCTGGCCCCCAATGTCAGTTCCAGGTCCCCCTCCATGACAAAAATGAACTCTTCCCCTTCGTGTTTGTAGGCCACCGGCTTGTGATCGTGATGCGCCTCGATGGTGACCATGAAGGCCCGCAGGTGGCTGTCGGCGGCCTCCGGTGTCAAGGTGGTATAGCTGTACGCCTGAGTGCGCTGGTAGTAGGCCTGGGCACGGCGGTCGCGGATCGCGGTCTGTGTCTCTTTGCGCAGAAAGGTGCCGGGATCCACTTGCATGGCCCGGGCCATGCCGAGGATAAAACTCACCGGAGGGGAAAGCCGATCGCTTTCCACCGAGGCAATGAATTCCGGAGACTGGCCCGTTTTCCCGGCCAGTTCTTCCATGGACCAGTTGCGGGCCCGACGCAACCGGCTCACCAGTGCGCCGATCCCGGCGGAAGGAGCGTCTTCACCAGTGCCGACGTCACAGGCGGCATCGGCCATACGGCGCATGGCCGTCTGTTGGGTACGCTGGTTCAGCAGCGGCAAAAAGGTTTTGACATCGGCCACAATGCCGATATCGGCGATCTGGAAAATGGGTGCAGCCGGATCCCGGTCAATGGCCACAATGGTTTCCGCTTCCATAATGCCGGCCGTGTACTGAATGGCTCCTGAGGCACCCACGGAGATCAGAAGTTTGGGCCGTACCGTCTTTCCGGTCTGTCCGATCAACCGTTCTTCTTCCACCCAGTGGTAAAGGACCGGCGGACGCGTAGCGCCCACCTCGCCGCCAAGGGCCGCGGCCAATTCCCGTACCATCCCGAAACCGTTCATATCGCCCATGCCGGCACCCCCCACCACCACGGTGGGTGAGTCTTCCAGACGGCGCGTTTCCGCCGGCTCCACGGCACGGCGGACCAGGCGCACCGCCCGGGGCATGTGAACCTGTTCGCATCGGATGGTTTCGATCCGGCCTTTTTCGGTCTGTGGAACCGGAATGTCCGCGCCGTGGGGCTGAACCGTGACCAATGCCGTGGACCATCCTTCGGCAAGGGTGATATGGGCCATGATCTGCCCGCCCCATGCCGGGCAACGGCCCACAAAACCCTCGGGTTGGAAGGTCAGTTCGGTGCAGTGGGCGATCATTCCCGCCCGGCAGCGCTGGGCGCAGACAGCGGCGATTTCGCGGCCGAAGTCGTTCAAGGGGAGCAGGACCAGCCAAGGCCGGCGCTCAAGGACAAATCGGGACAGCGCATCGGCATAGAGATCCGTCCGAGGGACGTCCAAATGGGGATGCTCGAGACAATAGACCGCTTCAACCCCAAGCCCGGCCGCCTGCCGGGCCGCCGTCAGCAGGTCCACACAGGCCGTCGAATCCGGATGGTTCGCCTCCTCCTCAGTGGTGCCGGCGCCCGCGCCCATCAGCACCATGGCGGCCCCGACACCGGCCTCACGCGAAAGTCCAAGGGCCTTGGTCAGGACCCTCAAACTGTCCGTCCAACGACGCCGGGAGCGCAGATCGCCATATACCCAAATCTCACCCATCATGATGATTCCATGGCCCCCAATCGGCCAAGATGAGCAACCAGCGCATCCACCTGTTCCTGGGGCTCTCCTTCCAGCATACGGCATTTCCGATCGCGCCTCACCTCTTGCAACCGGACGACGCGGGTGGGGGACCCTGCCAATCCCACACCATCCGCGGTCAGCCCAAGATCGGCCAACCGCCACGTGTCGATCTCAAGGCTGTCATAGGCCTGGGCAATGCCGGGCAAGGCAATGGATCGCGGAGGATAGGCTCTCGGGTGGATGGTCAACGCAAGAGGTGTGTCCGCCTGCCACAGTTCATCCCAATCGTCCATGACCCGCCGAATCTCCCAGGCCGTATCCCCACGTCGAATCTCTTTGACGCCGCCCAGAAAAGGGATGCCGAGCAGAGTCGCGGTCTGGGGACCCACCTGGCCGGTATCGCTGTCCGCGCTGCGGGTGCCGAAAAAAAGAAAATCAACCGGGCCGATGCGGGTAACGGCCGCAGCCAGAACCTGCGCGGTAACCAGGGTGTCGGAACCCGAAAGGACACGGTCATTGACCAGGATGGCGTGATCAGCCCCCATGGCCAGGGCCTCGGCCAGGGCCTCCAACCCCACCTCCGGTCCCATGGACAGAGCGGTCACCGATCCCCCCTCGGCCTCCCGGATCTGCAACGCAGCCTCCAGGGCCGGACGGTCAAAGGGGTTCAACTCGCTGTTTTCCGGAGTCCGGGGTCCGACACCCTTCGGCGCTGCACGCACCACTGATTTGATACACACCAGGCAATGGATGCCCATATCTATCCCAGCACCTCTCTGGCGATGACCATGCGATGGACCTCCGACGTGCCTTCATAGATGCGCGTCACACGAGCGTCCCGATAATAGCGTTCCACCGCATACGCCTTGGAATACCCGTATCCGCCGTGAATCTGGACCGCTGAATCGGTCACCGTGCAGGCCGCCTCCGAGGCAAACAGCTTGGCCTGGGCCGCGGCCAGGCTCACCGGATCGCCCGAGTCCCTCATGAAGGCCGCCCGGTAGACCATCATTCGGGCGGCATCGACCTGGGTCGCCATGTCCGCGACCATCATCTGGACAGCCTGGTGTCTCGACAGCGGCACACCGAACTGCCGGCGCTCATTGGCATAGCGCACCCCTTCTTCCAGAGCGGCCTGGGCGATCCCCAGGGCCTGGGCGGCGATTCCCACACGCCCGATGTCCAGGGCCGCCAGACCGATGGCCAACCCCTGCCCCGGCTTCCCCAGCAAATGGTCTCGCGGAACCCGGCAATCGTTCAAACGAACCGAGGTGACCGGATTGGCGCGCATGCCGCACAAATCCTCCAGATCGCCCACCACGAATTCCGGAACGCCCCGTTCGGCCACGATGACGCTGATGCCCTTGCGGCCGGCTTGTGGATCTGTTCGGGCAAAAATCAGGCAGACGTCGGCAATGCCGCCGTTGGTTACAAAGACCTTGTTGGCATTGACCACCCAGTGGTCGCCGTCGGGCAATGCCGTGGCCACGATGCTGCCGGGGTCTGATCCGGCATTGGGTTCGGTCAGGCAGAAGGCTCCGATTTTTTCTCCCCTTGCCAGCGGCGGCACCCATCGCTGTTGCTGTTCACTCGAGCCGAACGCCAGAATGGGATAAAGGGCCACACTGTTATGCACACTCAGGCACAGTCCGATGGCGGCGCAGACCCGTGACACCTCTTCAATGATGATCACGTAGCTGACGGTGTCCAACCCGGCGCCGCCCAACCCGCTGGGCGCTTGAATACCGAAGTAGCCCAGCCGACCCATTTTTTCCACCACCTCCCAGGGAAAACGGGCCTCACGATCGATTTCAGCGGCTATGGGCCGAAGCTCCTGTTCACAAAAGGCGCGCACGGTCCGGCGCAACACACGATGTTTTGCATGGTAAAATGGTTCTGTCATAAGATCCGTTCCGTTTGACCCCGATTCGCCGCCTCCCCTGAGAAGGTCGAAACTCTATCGGGTCTGCCTCAGCTTGTAAATACTGTTCTGGGGTCTTCTGTGTTTTCGATCCAGGACGTTTGGGTTCAGGAGATTCCTGATAAGGAAATGCGGGCACATCATCGGGCACATCATGATGTGTACCGCTTGTGTGCCGGCCTACGCGAACTGAACACCACCCTGGGACGCTATGACCTTCAATCGCTCAAAAAAAAGTAGGCCGCTCCCCAGGTGCCACGCTGGGGACCGGCCTACCCGAAGGAAGGAGAACACTCAGGAGGTTATGCCAAGCTCTTCTTCCAACCCATTTTTCTAGCACGATTCGTGCCATGACCCAGGGCAGGATTCCCCCGATTCGGGACTCCATGCGCATGTGGATAAGAGCGATTTTGCCACACCTCTTCAGCCGGTCGAACATCCAGGGACTCCATCGGTTTTCGGGGATTCGAAGTGAATATCCCCATCCGGCCCCTATGTTGCAAGTCTTCATGCCTGAGCATGTCGCTCTTCTCGATCCGCTCGTTCGGCCGGGGCCGGACACACGGTCCGTCTGAAAGGCCGCCACGGGGAAAAAGATCCGTCCGCCACACTGCGCATGGAGCAACGCGGGGCCGAGCGGTTCACTCCTCCGAGTGCGGCCTTCCTGCATCCATTCCCAACACCCCCATCGGCCGAAGAGGTGGAATGTTCGGGCCGACAAAGGTAACGTTACTTTGACCGAAACCAGGCCAAAAGGAACGTTACCCTAACGCTTGCCTGAAACCCCAACAAATGCCGGTGGCGAGACCTCAAGACAGGGCATTCACCACGAATCATGGCGTTTTGGGGAGATTCCGGGATTTTGGTACAAAAAAACGGTTGCATAGTCCGATCATCACCGCATTCCTCTCGACAGGGGTGCCCCAGTGATCAAGAAGCGTTTCAATGTCCTGAAACCGCATTTGGATGAGCACCTGAGCCGATTGGTCGCCGCAGCAGAGGCCCGGGCCCTGGGTCATGGAGGAATCACTGCGGTCTCCAGGGCCACCGGCCTTTCGAGGAATACGGTTGCTCGAGGCATGGAGGAACTGGAGAGACCTCCTGGTCCTCCTCCTCAGCGGACCCGCCGGAGAGGAGGAGGCCGGAAGCGAGAGGCCGAAAAGGATCCCACTCTGATACGGGATCTGGAATGTCTCATGGAACCGCCGATTCACGGAGAAGCGGCCTCTTCACTGCAGTGGACATGCAAAGGCCTGCGCAGGCTGGCGGATGAACTGAAGGCAAAGGGACACACCACCAGTCATCGCATGGTTGGCGAACTTCTCCATCACATGGGCTATCGTTATCACGCCCGGCGACCATCCCCGGCAGGACTTTCCCGCCCCGAGCGTAATGCATGGTTTGAACGAATTCATCAGCGGATCGAAGAGTTTCATCGGTACAGGCTCCCCGTGATCTCCGTGGAAATGAAAAAGCGGGAGCGTGCCGACCCGGATCGTGGTCATCATTCCGGCCGCCTCGTCCGGGAAATGCCGCAGGAATCCGCACCCCCCCTGATCGAATTACCCGAAATCCCGGATGGCTACCGAGACATTCCGGTGCAGGGCGAGGGGGCTTCCGAATGGATTACCGTGGGGGCGGACCATAGCACCTGTGCCATCGCCGCAGAGAGCATCCGTCGGTGGTGGAAGTCCATGGGCTCTTTGTTGTACCCCCAAGCCGACGCCCTTCTGATGACCGCTGATGGGGTGGGCGACAGCCGATACCGTTCGGGACCATGGAAGGACGAGCTCCAGAGGTTTGCCGTGGAGTCCGGGTTGTTCCTCACCGTGCTTCGGTTCCCCCCTGGAATGTGCAAATGGAACAGGATTCAAAACCGATACGTCTCCTGCGTCCGGCAGGAATGGCCTCAAGGACCGTGCGTAGAGCATGAGGTGATCGTAAACGTGATTGCCGGCCGCGAACCACCGGTCAAATCCGGAGAGTCCCCCTGCCTGGCAGGATTTCCCATCCAGCCGAATGATGGAAAACGGCCCCGGGATGGAACAGATACCTCGTTTTCTCAAGACGAGGATCAATGTGGTGCATGGGGTTTCACCCTGGTTCCATTTCCCAGAAAAATGCATTCGGTATTTCGTTCCATATGAAGCCGCAACGCGGTTTCCACCCTCAAAATCATGTAACGCGTCCCGCAAATAATGCATTGCGATCCCGTTGTGCGCCATGATCTAACCTGCCGATATATCTTTGATATTTTTAGTTCACCCGATGCTTGTGCATTTTGGCACATCGCTTGCTGATTCCGTACAGAGATGAAGAGGAGTGTGCGCCCTATCCGCGTCGCACAGGGAATCCCCCCGGTCGAAGGGGGTCTTCCATTTCATGTCTTTTTCAGAGAAAGGAGGTAACCGGACAAGTTTTTTGTTTTGTATCCTTTGATTCGAGATCGGTTTCACCTCATTCAAACGGAGGTTCAATATGCCTAGCTTTGTGATTACGGAGAAATGCGACGGTTGCAAGGGGCAGGATAAAACCGCCTGTCTGTACATCTGCCCCAACGACCTGATGGCGTTGGATACCGAAAGAATGAAAGCCTATAACCGCGAGCCAGCCATGTGCTGGGAATGCTATAATTGTGTTAAAATATGCCCTCAACAGGCCATCGATGTGAGAGGCTATGCGGATTTTATGCCTCTGGGTGCCAGTTGTGTACCCTTGAGGGGTTCGGAAGACATCATGTGGACCGTGAAATTCCGGGACGGGAATGTCAAACGATTCAAATTCCCGATTCGGACGACACCGGAAGGAACCGCACCCCCGGACGGCGGCTACGGTTTCGGTCCGGGGTCCCTGGACGACCAATTACTGGCCACAGAGCCCGCCTCGCTGAAAGCCGATGAACTCTGGACGCTTGGGAAATAAGAAAAGGGGGTGATATTATGCAGGAATTTCCTACTCGAGAAGTGACCACGGACATTCTGATCATCGGCGGGGGTATGGCGGCAAGCGGTGCCGCCGTGGAGGCTGCCTACTGGGCCAAAAAACACGGCAAAAAGGTGACCCTGGTGGATAAGGCCGCCTTTGACCGGAGCGGGGCTGTGGCCATGGGGCTCTCCGCCATCAACCAGTACGTCGGAGAGAATTCCCCGGTGGACTATCTGAGCTACGTGCAGCAGGACCTCATGGGAGTCTGCCGTCAGGACCTGGTGATGGATATTGCCCGCCACGTAAACAGTTCCGTGCACATGTTTGAAGGCTTCGGACTTCCCATCTGGAAGGATGCCGAAGGAAACTACGTCCATGAAGGCCGTTGGCAACTCATGATCAACGGAGAGTCCTACAAACTCATCCTGGCCGAGGCGGCGAAAAACGCCATGGCGACACTCGGCGAGGACGGAGAAATCATCGAACGCGTATTTGTGACCCAACTCCTGCTGGATGAGAATGACAAAGGCCGCATTGCCGGCGCAGTGGGCATCAGTGTCCGGGCCCCCTACGAGTTTTTCGTGTTCAAGTGCAAGGTGGCCCTGGTGGCGGCGGGTGGAGCGGTGCACGTCTTCCGGCCCCGGTCCACGGGTGAAGGGTTGGGTCGTGCCTGGTATCCACCATGGCAGTCCGGATCCAGTTCCGCACTCATGCAGATGGTCGGCGCGGAGATGACATCCCAGGAAGTCATCTTCATTCCGGCTCGATTCAAGGACGCCTATGGGCCGGTCGGCGCCTGGTTCCTGCTGTTCAAGGCCACCGCCACGTCCGCCAGCGGAACAAACTACATGGCCGAGGGGATGAAGGAGGGGGGAGAGCTGCACAAATGGCTTCCGTACGGCGCGGTCAAGCCGATTCCCACCTGTCTGAGAAACCACCTGATGATGAAGGAGATGTATGTCAACGGCGACGGGCCCATCCTGATGCACACGGACAAGGCCATCGAGAAGATCGCATCAGAGTCTCCGGATGAGAAGACGAAGAAGAAAAAGCTGAAGGAACTCGAGGCCGAGGCATGGGAGGACTTCCTGGACATGACCATCAGCCAGGCCATGCTGTGGGCATCCAAGAACATCTATCCGGAACAGGGGCCTTCGGAAATCGCGCCCTCCGAACCCTACTTCATCGGCTCCCACTCCGGGGCGTCCGGGGCATGGTGCAGCGGTCCCGAGGATCTTCAAACGGATGAGTCCAAGAACGACTATTTCTGGGGTTACAACCGGATGAGCACGATCAAGGGCCTCTTCGCAGCGGGGGATGGTGTCGGTGACTCCAGTCACAAGTTCTCGTCAGGTTCTTTCACGGAAGGTCGGATCGCGGCCAAGGCGGCCGTCAAGTACTGTGTGGAGAACCCCGACATGCCCAAGGTCAGCGAAGCCAGGGTGAACGAACTCAAAAAACAGACCTATGCCCCGCTCCAGGTCTACGAGGACCACAAGGACTACTCGGTTCGGGACGAACACGTCGGCTACACCTACTCCGAAGAGATCAACCCCAACTACATCGACCCCAAGATGCTCATGTTCCGGATCCAGAAAATCATGGACGAGTATGCCGCAGGCTGGGGATCCCAGTACAACTGCAGCGCCACCACCCTGAACATCGCCCTCCAGTATCTGAAGTACTGCCGGGAGGATCTCACCAAGGTGGCGGCCCGGGACATCCACGAACTCATGCGGTACTGGGAGAATGTACACCGCCTCGATATCGCCGAGGCCCACGTGCGGCACAAACTCTTCCGCGAGGAGACCCGGTGGCCCGGTTACTATTACCGCTCGGATTTTCCCAAACTCGATGAAGAAGGGTGGGGAAAAGTCTTTGTCAACTCTAAATACGATCCTGAAAAGGGCGAATGGGAAATGATCAAGCGGCCGAATATTCGATTTGTGAAGATCGAAAAGGTCGTGGGGATGTAATCCCAGGTAGAAACGGCCCCGGATGCTGTCCAGCGCCCGGGGCCGTCTTTCAAAAAACGAGGTCCCCCTTCTCGGGGAAGGCCCCGGGGGCGATATGCGAATGCAGTGCGCTGGCTTCTGCAAACCGGGACCCTCGGGTTGTATACGGGGTCGAAGGGATCGAATCGTGATCCCACGCTACCTGGAGGGAATGAAACCATGTCAGACGACAAGGACGCACCGCGATGCCCCCATTGCGGAATGCCCATGAACAAATGGCAGCCACCGGCGGCGCCCTTCGGCGGGAGCACCACATGGACAGCGGATTTTCTGTATGTCTGCTTCAACGATGAGTGCACCTATTTTGTGAACGGCTGGGACTGGATGTGGAACACGTACCATCAGTATGTCTCCTATCGGCACATGATGGATCCGACGAGTGGAGAGACCAATCCCATCCCTGTGTCTTCCTATGACACCCTGAAGGAAGGGATCATCCAGCCTTGATGTCCTCGAAAAAAGTCACATTCTCGCGCCAAGCCGCAAAGAACGCAAAGATAACAGCTTAATATTAACAACTTTTTTCTTGGCGTTCTTGGTGGCTCTGCGCGAAAAACAGTCTTTATTCTTCTGCTCCGGGAATCACAGGAGTTCCGAGAAGGCGGTCCAGCTCGCCCGGAACCCCCAGCCTCGAGACCGGGGCATCTCCTTCGATCTCCACATACCCCACTCGAAAAGGCCGAAGCCGCTCGACCACCAGATAGGCCTTGATCTTGAATTCCCCATAGCCCCGGGTCAGCCAGAAAAAGGGACGTTCCCCCATGGCCCCGGCATCTCGGCGCCGGGTCCAGTCCACCACGATCCAGGCATGGTCCTCCTCCCGCCGGTACAGTGTCCAGGCATGCCCTCCCTGGATACCTTGGGTGTCCTTTGACCCCATGACCGTCCGCACCCGTTCGATCGGGATGCCGGCGTATGCAGCCAGGGAATGGATGAGGAGGGCCCCGTCCTCGCAGTCGGCCTTCCGCTTTCGGATGGTCACGGACGGGTGGTAGTGCACATGGTTTTTGCCGTAGAGATCCGAGTCCGAGACATACTCGACGTTATCCTGGACCCAGCGTTCGATTTTCTGCATCTTCATGTCAGGGGAATCGTTCCGATGAACGATCTTCCCGGCCAGGTGCTCCATCATGCCCGTGGCCACGACCTGAACGGGCAGCAGGAGCAGGAATCCTACCGATAAAACAACGGCCGTCACCCTCATGAGGGCCTCCTCGTGGAAGAAGGGGTTGGATTGAGCGAACTCACTCGCTACCAACCCTCTACGCACACAAAAAAATGGATCGATCATACCGGAAAACTCGGCGGAATGCAAAATCCAGCCAACCATCCATCACCCTCCGATGTGCTCTCTCCGCTCTTGATCCACCGGGCGTCATCGTCTATGATGGCCGCCGGCAACGGGAACCATGGCCCCTCTCCTCTCTTGGCGTTTGACGGCCGGCGGTCGGCAACCCCCTCCGACTGCCGGGGTTGACGCCGCAGTCTTCTCGGAATACCGGAGTGAGGCAACGCTTCCGTGCCGTTGACGACCCCATCAACCTCTCCATGCGACAGGATGCAGAATGCGATGAATCAAAGCGGCACGTGGTTTGCCATCGTGAACCCCAGGGCGGGTGGTGGAAAAGGGGAAGCCGATTGGCCCCACATCAAATCCCTCCTTGAAAAGAACGGCTTCGATTTCAATGTTCGATTCACCGAGCATTCGTGCCACGCCATCGAGCTGACGGCATCATCCATTCACCAGGGTTATCGGAACATCTTGGTCATTGGAGGAGACGGGACCCTCAATGAGGCGGTCAACGGGATCTTTCTGCACGATAAGGAAACGCCGGCCACCATGCGGATGGGCGTCATCAGCGTGGGGACGGGCAATGACTGGCAAAAGATGTACTCCATCCCCGCCTCGTACGAGGGAAAAGTCGATGCATTGAAAACGGGCAGGATTTTTCTGCAGGATGTGGGGAAGGTCGAATTTTCTGAGTCTGGAATGAGGCAGTCGCGATATTTTGTGAATGCAGCAGGCCTGGGTTTCGATGCATCGGTTACCCTGAGTACCAATGAACTCAAAAGGAATGGACGCAAAGGCAGTTTGCTCTACATGCTCTGTCTTCTCAAGACACTGCTTAAATATAAATCAAGTTTAATAAATATTTCAATTGATAACTTGAAATACGAAGGAGATATTTTAAGCATCACGCTTGGAATCGGACGGTATAACGGAGGTGGCATGATGCAGGTACCGAATGCCATCCCGGATGATGGGCTTTTTGATATAACCGTCATCAAAGATATGACACGCAGCAGTGTAATTCGAAATATCAGCAGGCTGTACAACGGTACCATCCTTGGCCACCCCAGGATCGATGGATACCAGGGTAAGGAAATCTCTGTTTCTTCCGTACCCCCCGTAACCGTGGAGGTCGACGGGGAATCGCTGGGCACATCCCCCTTTCACTTTTCCATGATTCCAAAAGGCCTACGGGTCGTCGTCGGGGCCGATTTCAAAGGGGTGGAAATCGGCGGCCGGTAGTCGGTGGTTGACATTCGAAAGCCGGGGATCGGACGTGGTGTCGACACGGAATCGCAGCGTCACGGGATGCCACAACACGACGCACTGTCTCCTCTTTCCAAAAAGGCAAAGTCATCCTAGACTATCAGCGTGTTGAAATATCCGATGTCCACAGGCTGAGGAAAAATGTCCAGATGCAAGGCGTGCGAAATCCCGAGGAATGTGGCGTACAAGCCAGTACGCCGCAGTGACGAGGGATGAGCAAAACGCAGCAGATGGGCGTTTTTCAACGGCCTGCTATCCATCCGTAAACGCATTCTCGAACAGCATGAGGTCACGGAGGAGAAATGGCGGGCATGAAAAAGATGGATAAGGCACGTGGAATAGGCGGACGCATCAAGCCCGGGGTCGAAGGGTTGCGCAGGGACATCCTGGACAACCTGTTTTGCAACCAGGCCAAGTTTCCGGCCGTGGCCACCAAAAACGACTACTATCAGGCCCTGGCCTATGCCGTGCGGGACCGGCTCATGCACCGCTGGATCCGGAGCGCCCAGACCTTTTTCGAGAGGGAAAGCCGCACGGTCATCTATCTCTCGGCCGAGTATCTCATGGGACCCCAGTTGGGCAACAACCTCATCAACCTGGGCCTGTGGAAAGAGGCGAAAGAAGCCGTCCGGGGCCTCGGTCAAGACCTGGACGACCTGCTGGCGGAGGAGGAGGAGCCCGGCCTCGGAAACGGAGGCCTGGGACGCCTCGCCGCCTGTTACATGGACTCACTGGCCACGCTCAAGATTCCCGCCATCGGCTACGGTATCCGTTACGAGTACGGCATCTTCGATCAGGCCATTCGCGACGGCTGGCAGGTGGAGGTCGCCGACAAATGGCTGCGTCTCGGAAACCCCTGGGAAGTGGCCCATCCGCAGATACAGTATCCGGTCCATTTCGGAGGATACACGGAATATTTCAACGGAGAGGAAAACCATCTTCGTGTCCGTTGGATCCCGGCGCGCACAGTCATGGGCACCCCTTCCGACACTCCGGTCCTCGGCTATGGTCATCACAACGCCAACATACTCCGTCTTTGGCGCGCGGAGGCGGCCGAGTCCTTTGACTTCGCCGCGTTCAACGTGGGCGATTATTACAAGGCCGTCGAGGACAAGATGGTCTCCGAAAACATCACCAAGGTCCTCTACCCCAACGATGAAGCCGAGGCCGGCCGGCGACTGCGCCTCGAGCAGCAGTTCTTTTTCGTCTCCTGTTCCCTGCAGGACATGCTGCGTATCTTTTTTCAGCGCAATGGTTCCCTTGACAAGCTAGCGGAAAAGTATGTGGTCCAGTTGAACGACACGCACCCGGCACTGGCCGTGGCCGAAATGATGCGCCTGCTCGTAGATGAGCACCAGACGCCCTGGGAACGCGCCTGGGACATCACCTGCAGGCTGTTCGCTTACACCAACCACACCCTGCTCCCCGAGGCCCTCGAAACATGGGCCGTAGACCTCTTCGGCCGAATCCTCCCCAGGCATCTGGAAATCATCTACGAGATCAACCAGCGGTTTCTGGACCATGTCCGATTGACGTTTCCCGGGGATGAAGGCCGTCTGGCGAGCCTTTCCATCATCGAGGAAGGCCCGGTCAAGCGCGTGCGAATGGCAAATCTGGCCTGTGTGGGAAGCAGCGCCATCAACGGGGTGGCCGAACTGCATACCGAACTGCTTCAGAAAACCGTATTGTCCGATTTTTATGCCCTCTGGCCTGACAAGTTCAGCAACAAGACCAATGGAGTCACCCCGCGCCGCTTTCTGCTCCGTTCCAATCCGCCGCTTTCAGCGCTGATTGTGGAAGCCCTTGGAGGGACCGCCTGGGTGAAAGACCTGGAAAGACTACGGGGTCTGGAAAGGCTGGCGGACGACAGCGCATTCCAGGAAAAATGGAAAGCCGCCCAAAAAAAGGGGAAGGAAGCCCTCGCCAGGCATGCGGCGAAATATTACGACATCCGCCTCGATCCGGACACCCTGTTCGACGTGCAGGTGAAGCGCATCCATGAGTACAAGCGCCAGCACCTGAACGCGCTGCACGTCATTTCCCTCTACCAGAAGATCAAACGCGGCGAAGCGGGCGGGCCGCCCCGCACCGTCATCTTCGGTGGAAAGGCCGCGCCCGGATACTGGATCGCAAAACTCATGATCAAACTGGTCCACAACATAGCGGAAGTGGTGAACAGCGATAGCGAGACCAATGAAATGCTCAAGGTGGTCTTCCTTCCTGATTTCAACGTGAAGAACGCGCAGAAGATCTACCCCGCCGCAGACCTCTCCCAGCAGATTTCCACCGCAGGATACGAGGCCTCGGGAACCGGGAACATGAAATTCGCCCTGAATGGCGCACTGACCATCGGCACCCTGGACGGTGCCAACATCGAAATTCGGGACGCGGTCGGCCCTGAAAACTTCTTCTTGTTCGGGCTCGAAACCGAAGAGGTCCGGACGTTGAGGGAACGAGGATACAACCCCAGGGATTTCTGTCAGAACACCCCTGACCTCATGGAGGCCCTCACCATGCTGGACGAGGGCGCCTTTTCCCGGGGGGACCGCCACCTGTTCGCCCCGCTGCTGGGACGCATCCTCGATCATGACGAATACATGGTTTGCGCCGATTTCGCAGCCTACGGCGAATGCCGCGAAAAGGCGGCCGCCACGTACCTGGATTCCCGCCAGTGGACGCGCATGTCCATTCTCAACACGGCACGAATGGGACGCTTTTCCTCGGACCGTTCGATCGCCGAATACTGCCGGGATATCTGGCACGTGGATCCGGTCCCGGTGGAGTTGTAGAGGACCGGATGCAGGCTCCACGCGAACCGGCCCGGCGTGCCGCTCTGAATCTCGGCCCGGCCAAGCCGGGCCAGGCATACTCATGGTTCGCGGCTTCTCCGCGTAGGCCAGGGAGAATACCCCGAACGTAACCGTTCTAACCGTGTGAGGCGTCCCCCGCGAGTCGCCGGTCCGACACGAAGCCTCGGGCAGTGGTCCATGTTCTTGAGAGAACCGTGACCGTTCCGTTGTTGCCGTCGATTCGAACCAGATCCCCGTGTCTGATGGCGTCTGTGACGCACCACAGCGACGTCACCACCGGAATGCCGTATTCCCGGGCGGTAGTTGCCGTTGGGTTCAACCGCCCTCCCCGATCGCACACCAGGCCTCCGCACAACGGTAAGAGTTCGATCAGAGACGGTTCCATGCGGGGGCAGACCAGGATCGATCCGGCCCGCACGGATCCATACTCTTCTTCGCGCAGAAGGACCACGGCGGGCCCCTCGGCGATTCCGGGCGATACCGGAATCCCTTGCCATTCCAGCCTGGCCTTCTGAACACGGTTTTCCATCCACCCGTTGCCCGTGGTTGATTTTCCACGGACCATGGCCAGCCCCCCCACGTTGAACGGAACCGATTCCGCTCCAACCACCTGTCGCTCTACCCTGTTCATGTTTCCCTCCGATCCCCATGGATCCTTTGAGTCGTTTTTCATCCATGGGCCGACTTCCAGCCCACGCCCTTTCTTTCCACGATAGAACCGGGGCCTTGACAAATCAAATCAATAAATCTTAAACTAATTTAAGTTTTCCTGAATAACGCACTCAGAAGTGACCGATTGTTGCGGACAGGGGCCATTCGCCAAGGGGATGAACTGCGGCATCACAGAAAACGATTCGTTGGAGTACACGCATGATTCTCAACATTCATCAACTCAGATCGTTCTATCACGCAGCGCGCCATCACAGCGTCAGCAAAGCCGCCCAGGCGTTGATGGTCACCCCGCCCGCGATTACCATGCAGATCAAGCAACTCGAGGAACACCTCGGGCTGCGGCTGACCTATCGTGATGGGCATGCCATCGAGTTGACCGAGATAGGACGCGCCGTGTTTCGAAAGGCCGAGCGTGTGTTTCAGGGTATTCAGGAAATGGAGAACTTCCTGGAAGATGTCTCCACATCACGGGCCGGGGAACTGCGCATCGGCTGCCCTCAGACCCCGGCAGAGTTCATCATGCCCCGGTTGATCTCACGCTTTCAGGAAGCGTATCCGGGAATTCGCATCCTTCTGGATCAGGGAACCACCTCGGAGCTGGCAAGGAAGATCCTGAACCAGGAGGTCGACCTGGCCTTTGTCCGATATCGTCCGGAAGAAAAGCGGTTTAAAACAAAAATCATGGGCCGGGAAGAGGTGGTTCTCCTGGCCGCAGCCGATAGCACCACCTTCCCCGGTGACGAGATATCCATCACACGGCTCACCGAGTTGCCCCTCATCGTCCCCAAGGCGGGTTCCGGCATGAGGCAGGTGGTCTTCGAGTACCTCCGGCGCTACAACGTCACTCCGAATGTCGTGATGGAATCCGGAAGCGTTGCGTTTATCAAGGAACGCCTTCGTGAGGGGTATGGAGTCAGTTTTCTGGAACGCTATGCGGTTCGCAAGGAATTGACAGAAGGGGTCTTGAAACAAATCCACATTCTCGAAGGCTCCCCAACCATTCAATTCGGAGTCGGGTACCTGCAGCGGAAGCACCTCTCACCCGCGGCCTGGGCCTTTCTTCGACTGCTGGACAAACTGGATCACATCCTTCCCGCGCCGGAATAGCCCGGCGTTCCCCTGGTTCCATCGACATACTTGATCAAAGCGACAGAGGGTTGGTTTCGCGTTCCTCCGTGATCCTACCCAACCGTCGAAAAAGGGGTGGAGAAACGGTTTCCACGAGAAGGCATCGTTGACACGCAACCACCCACGCGAATATCATCATCCCCCAGAAATCAACGTCCTGTCACGGATCCTTTGAACGCAATGGGTGATCCGGATGTCATTCCAGGAACCCCACCCATCTCACCGGCATAATTCGACCCATGGTACCGAATCCGTTCCGAATGGAGAGAGAGGAAAGGCTGAACATGAAAACCCCCGTTTTCCAGGTCGGTCTAATCATTTTTCTGGTGGCGGTAGCCGGCAGCCTGACCTCCTGCGCAGTCCCACCCCGGGCAAACCGGGCCCTGGGCCAGCTTTACCTCGGAAACCCGGAACAGGCGTGGCAGATGATCTCCGCCGAACTGAAAGAGCCGACGGTCTCGTCCCCGGCGGAACGCTGTGAAGTGCACTCCATAGCCCTTCAAATCCTGTCCCGTACCACATCCCATGCGTTCATCCCACCCGATTCGGATCAAAACGCTGCGTCATCATATGACTACATTCATCAGAACTGCCGGGAATTTCCTGGAACGTTGATGATCGCCGAGAATAACTACGGGAACTACTTTCAGAACACGAGGAGGCCGGGCCAGGCCGTTTCACACTACCGGGCGTCCCTGAAATTGTGTCAAAAGGGGTCCTATGATCACATGACGAATGAGAGCAACCTGGCCTTGTGTTTCGCAGATATGGGGCTTTTCGAATTGCGGGATTTCCACAGGAGCCGGGCCATAGAGATCGGCAAGGCGTATTTCCAGACCCGGAGAACCTACAGATACCCCCTGGATGAGTTCAATGAGCGGAACAATTTCAAGTCGGTTCTGCAGCAGAGGATGGACGAACTCTCCTGGATGGCCGATCCCGAGGCGCACGTGGACGAGATGTCTGCCCTGTGGAAGGATATTCGGGCGATCAGCGTGAAATGGGTTTCCCCAGAGACCCAATACGTGGATCACATCCAAGCGGTTCAACGGTTTGCAGCCAGCGGCGACACGGCCACGGCCCGAAGACTCCTTCTCGAGGCCGGGGAACTGACCAGAAGACATCCCTACAAAGAACCGGCCTTCTCCCAATTGGATCTGCAGTGCGCAGAGGCGAAGATCCTGCTCCACGAAGGAAAGGCCGAGGAAGCGGCGGATCGTTACCGGGACTGGCTGGAACGATTTTCAGCCGTGGCCCGAAAGTCCTTGTCCGGCAATGATTACCGATTGGCGGGATTGGCACAGGAGCAGGCCGGCAAATATGACCTGGCCATCGAGTACCTGGAAAAATCCATTGGCGAATTCGAAAGGATGCGCGCCACCTTCCAGGTCGAACAGCGAAGCCGTGTCTTGAGCGGTCTGGTGGTTACAGCATACTGGGGCCTGATCCGATCCTATGTCCATCGGTACCTGGCCCATGGTGACGAAGAAGACTACGCGGGCGCCCTTCGCATCGCGCGCATGCTGAGGGCGCGACAATTCGGCGAGCTTCTGGGCATAACCTACCACAAGGACAAGACGCCCGGTTTACCCGAACTGGGACTGACGTCCGACGAGCTCCTCTTGAATATCGTGGTGACGGACAAAGCCGCCGTCATCTTTGCTCTGGCGCCGGATTGGCGCGACCTGTTTCTGATCCCTTTCAAGGGAAAGACGTTTCATCAGACGGCAAAAAAAGCCAAGGCCGGGCTCCTGAATCCCAGCCGACCAGATGACTTTGTCGGCCCTCTACTGGAGATCAGTCGGCTCATCCTCGATCCCGTTCAAGAAAGACTGAATCATTACAGACGAATCGTGGTGATTCCCGACGGCCTTCTGAACGGGCTTCCATTCTTCCTCCTTTCCAAACACGCCGATGAATATTACCCGATCCTGTTCGATCACGAGGTCGTCTTCACCCCATCCATTTCCTACTTTCTGAGACAGAGAGGGAAAGTCTATCAGGCCCATTCGGACCGTATCCTGGCCCTGGCCGACCCGGATTACGGATCTCGCGGAGAGCCCGAATCGTTTCGCGGTGAATCCGAGGGGGTATACAGCAGGGCCGTCAACCGTCTCAACCTCTTTACCCCCCTCCCCGAAACCCGAACCGAGGTGAACAACCTGGCCCGGCGTTTTCAACCCGAGGACGTGACCATGCTCCTGGGGAGAAAGGCGTCGGAGACCGAACTGAAGTCTCTGACCCTGAATACATACCGGTACCTTCACTTCGCCACACACGGCATCCTGGGGAATCAGATCCCCGACGTCTACGAGCCGGCACTGGTCCTGGCGACAGAAAAGGGAACCACAGGTCAGGACGGATACCTAACCCTGACTGAGGTGGAGAAGCTCAACCTGAATAGCGATCTGGCTGTCCTGTCCGCCTGCGACACGGGAAGCGGGGAATATTTTACGGGAGAAGGCGTCATGGGGCTGAGCCGGGGTTTCCTGCTGTCCGGAAGTCGGTCGGTGATCGTGTCCCTCTGGCCGGTGGCCAGCCACGCCACCGTAGAACTCATGAGCCTCTTTTACGAAAACCTTCGCGCCGGCAAATCAAAGGCCGAGGCCCTGCGCTCGGCCCAACTGACCCTCATGGGTCAAGGGGCTGCATCCGCTTCCAACGAAAGAGGCATCAACATATCGGGCGTATCAACATCAAAAACACCCCTTTCCCATCCTTTTTACTGGGCTCCATTTGTCTTGATCGGCGATTAGCATATGGTCATCCTCTGAGAGATCCCCAAACTGTGCGGGGAGTTATAAATTTTTCATCCCACATTTCTCTCCTGATGAGGATCACTCAGTTCAATGATTCGCCAATCATCCTTGAAATGAATTCGCCGCCATGTCGATTTCGCGGACCGTCCGTATAAGGCTCGCCCGACGGTCTATGCTCCCGGCCGTCTTTTCGGCCCGTTCCCGAATCCTTTCATCCGACACGCAGCAGCGGATGGCGTCGGACAGCGCTCGAACTCCCAGCGTCGATCGCTTGATGGGCCGCGGTCCCAGCCCGGACCGCCACACCCGATGCCCCCAGTAGTACTGATCCAGCACATGAGGCACGATCACCTGAGGAACTCCGCTCACCGCACATGTGGCCGTGGTGCCGGCGCCGCCGTGGTGGATGACCGCAGCCATTCGCGGGAAGAGTTTCAAGTGGGGATACCCTTTCAGGAAAAACACGTCATCCGCCCTTTCATAGGTCGAGGATCCTTCCCAAAACCGCCCGATAATGATCCTTTGGCCGGCTGCCCGCGCCGCACGAACGAGCATCGGAACATTGTGCTCCTGATCCTGTCTGGGCATGCTGCCGAATCCCGCATACACCGGCGGCCGGTCTGAAGCCAGAAACGCCTCCAGCCCATCGACCGCCACCTCCGGCTGCTCCAGATGCAGATAACCGGTCTGGACTGCAGGGATCCCGGCGTCCAGCGGAACCTCACCCACCGCACGGTCCGATGCCACGATGATCTTGGGACCCAGAATGTGGCGCCATGCGTCTTGAATCGGCGGAAGCTCCTGCTGCCGTCTATATGAGTTGATCAAACGGGTCAGGTTGAATCGATCCACCAGGCTCACGATCCGCCACGTCGCCCGGTTCCACCAGGCGGGAAGCCCCTGGGTCTGAAAGGCCATGAACGGGTGGGCGCCCGACGGGATCAGCTGCGGGGTGAAGGCGATGAACCGGTAGGGGACGCGCCGTCGCTCTGCAACCGTGGCCAGGGCGAACGCCAGGGACGAGCCCAGTGCCATGTCGGCGCCCTCAATGGCCTGTTCCAGTCGATTGAACTGCAGAAGAAGCTCCCGGCGGAGGAAGGAGACAAATCGAAGGGCCGCCCCCGGAGAGTGGGCACAGGACATTCGGTCCAGAAACGCCGTGACATCCCGACCCAGGGGGCGAAAGGCGATGCCGTGGGCCCCTACCCAGGCGGCTCGTTCCGGTGGCGCCGCAAACACCACCTCGTGTCCGACCTCCTCCAGGGCCAGGGCCAAAGCCAGCAGCGGCTGCACGTCTCCCCGGGAGCCGTAGGTGGCGAGAAGAATCCTCATGGAATGCCCCTCCCTGAACGGGCACACAAGCACACCCGAAAACGCAAACCGTTGGTTCCTTTTCCGCCTCTGAATGCAGTCAGGCCGCATCCCATCGGAGGATACCTCATAGGGTTTTTGAAACCCAACATATTCATGATGAACCCGCAAAAACTGTTTATCGCGCAGAGACGCGGAGAACGCCAAGGAAAAACTTTTTTAATATCAATTGGTTATCTTTGCATTTTTTGCGGCTCAGCACGAAAATTGGACTTTTTGTAAGGCCATCCACCATGGGGAGGGGTTGAAACTGCGCTACCCGCACTATCCCATATGGTGAGCATCGGGCCGGCCGCATGTCCGGATTTCCGCCGTCGGCGCGATGGATACCACGGCGCGGTTGCCCATGAAAGGGGTCGGGGGCGTTCAGTACAACGGCCATCGAATCATTGACTTTCAGCGGGGTCTTGGATTACGAGTATGGAAGGGCAAGGCGTTCCATTGGACGTGGGGAAGGTTGTTTCGGCAAAACCTCTTGCACAGGATGGATCATGAACACGAAAGAAAATCCTTCTTCCCGTGGATTTACCCTGGTGTATATCGTGGCTGGAGCAGTCTTTCTGGTGCTCATCGCCCTGGATCGGGGCGGCATCGGCCGCACGATTCTCAAAGCCGTTCCAGTGAGTACCCTGCTCGTCCTGGTGCTCCGGGATATTCGGGGGTTCCCTCGAATCTTTCTGACCGGCGCCCTGCTCGGCTCCGTGTGCGGGGATGTCCTGCTCGATCTTCCGAATGACGGCCTCTTTATTTACGGCCTGGCGTCTTTTCTGACCGCCCACGTTTTCTACACGGTCCTGTTCTTTCGATACGCCAAAAGACCAAGCGGTCTCGACATGGCCGTCATAGCCGGACTGATCCTCTTTGCCGGGTTCATGATCTGGATCTTCCGCAACATCGATCCGAACCTGTTCATCCCGGTTGCGGCCTACATCGTCGTCATTGTCACCATGAGCATCGGCGCCCTTCTGGTACCGGCCACGAGCCGCCTCCTTTTCTGGGGGGCTCTCCTGTTCATCGCGTCGGATCTGGTCCTGGCGGTCAATAAATTCCTGATCGCCGTTCCCCATGGGCGCCCCGTCAATATCGCCCTCTATTTTCTTGCTCAGTTCAGTATCGTCGCGGCTGCCAGGGCCATCTGGATGGACACGAGAGCACGAAAATGATGTAGTGTTGATCCGTGACCGCGGAATCGCCATTCCTTCCGCGGGCGGAAAAGGGCGTGGCACACCTCGGGCCGGCCGACACGGTATGGTCATGTTCCGTGGGCGTCACTTCTTCCTTCTCCACATCATCCCCAGAGTCCCTTCATATTTTCTTCATAATAGCAGTCTATACTGAAACTGAAACGTCGCCTGGAAAGCCGACTTCGGGGGGCGGTTCTACAGGTTCTCTTGCTCTGCATGCGATACCGCCTGAAAGGAGGGCTGATATGAAATGGCCCAGGCATTCTCCGATCCAAAGGCTCGGAGTCATAGGAAAGGGTATGATTACCCTGGCGCTGGTGTTCCTGCTCAGCTCATGCGTGATGGCGACTGCAGCCCCGGCCCAGGACTCCTTCAGTGAGGGAGAACTGGCGCAGATGCTCGCCCCCATCGCCCTGTACCCGGACGCCTTGCTTTCCCAGATTCTCATGGCCTCCACATATCCCCTGGAGGTCGTGGAGGCTGCCCGCTGGTCCGAAAAGAACCTGCACTTGGAGGGGACGGAAGCCGTGGATGCGGTGGCGGATCAGGATTGGGATCCGAGCGTCAAGGCACTGGTGGCCTTCCCCCGGGTGCTGGCGCAGATGAACGAAGACCTGACCTGGACCCGAAACCTGGGCGATGCCTTCCTGTTCCAGGAGGCGGATGTGGCGGACATGATCCAGGAACTGCGTCAACAGGCCTATGACGCGGGGCATCTGGACGACCAGGAGAACATCCGCGTGGTGCGCGAACGGGAGGTGATCATCATCGAGCCAATCCACCCGAGGGTGGTGTACGTGCCCTACTACCGTCCCACGGTGGTCTACGGCGGCTGGCGATGGCCCGCCTACGGACCGGTGTGCTGGTATCCCCCTCATCACTACAACCTGGGCTTCGGCATCACCTGGATCGGCGGCATCCCCATCTCCCACGGTTTCTTTTTCAGCGCCTTCCACTGGCCGGATCGTTACGTGGTCATCACCCACTTCTCTGACCGGTACCGGCACGTGGACAGGCCTCGTCCCCATCGATGGAGTCACGATCCACGCCACCGGCGCGGCGTGGCCTACCGCCATCCGGCTGTGAAGACCCACTATACCAGGCCTCTAAGCCCGGTCCCCCGGAAGGTGATCCGTCCGGGCGCGGGAAGCCGGTTCTCCCCCGGCCCGACTTCCGTCCGGCAGGATCGCCGCACCATGGTTCAGCGACCCCGGCACAAGGACACCGGAGTCTGGGCCGTACCGACTACCGTCCGCATCCCTATTCAGCGATCCCCTGTCCCCAGCGCCCGTTCCGTGGACCGTTCCCGTCCCGGACAGAACGTGGACGCGGCTCGCGAGAGTGTCGGGGTCCGTCATCCCGATGCGGCGGTCCGGCGTGATACCCGCCCCGCGGCCACACGGCCTTCCGAAAACACATACAGCAAGCGTGCTCCGGACATTACCCCTGTGGAACAGCCGAAGCAAACCCGCCGGGCCGGCCTGCGAAACCCGGACCAGGACGCCGGGCGCACCGATCTATCACGGGCCGGACGCGAACGACCGTCCAAGCGAGTGGGCGATTCCACTGGGAACGTACAGGGGCGAGCCTCTTTCACAGGAGGACCGCAGGCCGGTCATGGCCGGGGGATGGGTCTTCGCGACGGACAGGGGGCATCTTTCCGATGAGGGCCCTTGCCGTCGCTGCCGGCACCTCTGCTGCGCGCCGACCGCAACGACCAGGAGTCGAGACCGACGGGAGGGTTGGGGGAAACTCCCGTTTTCAGCGGTTGCTACATGTCTTTATGTTTTATTTTGGCATAGTATGAGCTGGAAAGGTATACGGCGGCCAGGGGGTTGTGTCCCGTGACCCTGTCCTTTGCGGCCAGAACCGTGGTGGGTGCCTCCGCATATCTGAAGAAAAGAGAGTCGTGCCCCACGCAGAGCCCTAAAAGCACATTAAACTCGCTATGTTCATGGTTGAGAAGTTTGGCCTGGTAAATGGGGTTGCACATGGCCTCGTTCCGGTCCAGGAAGATGGTGTCCTTATCATCCAGGCCGAGAACGGACTTGGGCGTCCTGCCGGCTTTACAGATCACCGATACGACCTCGAAACCCCAATCCGTGAAAATGGATTCCACAAGGGTGGCTTCATGGACAAGGCCGCCACAGAACGCCAGGCCAAGGCGCTTGTATCCCATCCTCTGTGAGAATTCGCAGATCTCCACGATTCTCGTCTTCTGCGGCTGCATGATGTACGGTTTTCCATGGCGGTTGGCATAGCACTCCGCCTCCTGAATGGACGCCTGTCTTGCGAATTCATCAATGGGCTGTTTCTCGTATTCCCGATTCGCCTCATGGAGGACGTCTTTTCGCGTCAGACTCGGGCAACCCGTGGAGCCCAACCCCTTTTCGGTCATGCAGATCCTCTTGAAGAGTTCTTTCTCACAAGAAGCGCATGCGGGCATCCGCTTCTTGCTTTCCACGCTGTTTTCGTTTTCCGGTTTCATAGGACGAATCACTCCCTGTGTGCCTGTGACGACATGGGATGGCTCTGGTTTCTCTCTTTTTTCCGCATGAGGGCGCTGGACGGATCTCAGCCCTGGATCCCGCCCTGGAAATCGAGATAACTGGAACGCCGCACCAGATTCAAGAGTTCCATGAACCCCCGGTACCTTTTCAGGAACATGGCGTCCGTATCCACGCCCGCATAGTCATAGAACCCCTTGCCCGAACGCGGCCCCACTTCACCCTTTTCCATCTTTTCCGTGACGGACGAAAGAGGCCGGTACTGCTCGAGGCCGAGTTCCCCGTATAGGTATCGGCTGGCATGGTACAGGATGTCCAGCCCTCCCAGGTCGATGAACTCGATGAGACCCAGCACGGCCAGCCGGAACCCGAAGCCCGCCTTGATGGCCGTATCCACGGTCTCGGGGGTCGCCACTCCCTCTTCCACGATTCGGACGGCCTCATTCATGGCGGCCACCTGAATGCGCGGGACGATGAAGCCGGCGCTGTCCCGAAGGGTTATGGGAATCTTTCCCGTGTCCGCAAGGAATCGAAGGATGCCTTCCGCCGCCCATGGAGCCGTATTCTCACCGGTGGCCACTTCCACCAGGGGAATGATGAACGCCGGGTTGAGCCAGTGGGCGATGACGATGCGCTCAGGATATCGCACCGCCTCGCATAAGGTCTTCAGGTGGATGGTGGAGGTGGCCGAGGCAATGATGGCCTCTCGACCAAAGAACGTCTCGGTCCTTCTCAGGAAGTCCTGTTTCAGTTCGGGTCGCTCAGGCAGGGCCTCGAAGACCACGCCGCAATCGTTGAGGCCATCGTTCAACTCCCGACTCAAGACCAACCGGGCCATGCGCGTTTCCAGATCCCCTTTGAACTCTCCAAGATCCTGCAGAAGGAGAAGGTTCCGCTCGACTTCCGCACGGGCCCGCTCGAGGGCTTCGCCCTCTTGGCCGCGCACCCGGTCCTTGACGTCGAGCAGGAACACCCGGAGTTCAGGGCGCCCCAGCAGGAGCGCCGTCGCGATACCGATGCCCATCCGTCCGGGGCCCACAATGCACACCGCTTTCATCTCGTTCATGCCTCTTCCTTTCTCCAGGGCCTTGTCAACGCCGGGCCTCACAGCGCAGCGTCCGGGCCTTGTCGCGGCCTTTCTCTATGGAACGACCCGCCTGTGGCTCACATGAGGCTCGGCAGCCAGAGAACCAGTGCGGGAAACATCATGATCAGGGCCATCCCCACCAGATCGCAGAGCAGGAACGGAACGGCAGCCGTGTAGATGTCGCGCAGGCTTACCCCTTCGGGGGAGACCCCTTTCATGACGAACAGGCTCAAACCGAAGGGAGGCGAGGTCATGGCCATTTCCATGTTGAGCAGCATGACCACGCCGAACCAGATGGGATCGATTCCGAGGGCCTCGATGATCGGCAGAAAAATGGGGATGGTGATCATCATGATGGGCATGGACTCCAGGAAGGTCCCCATGATGAGCATCACCACCTGCATGGAGATAATGAGGACCATGGGCGACAGGTCGAGGCCCGTGATGAGCATCACCAGTTCGCTGGTGGCCTGGGTAAAGGCCATGATCTGGCTGAAGGCCACCGATGCGGAGAGGATCAGAAAGATCATCACGGTGCTCCGGATCGTTCCCAGGAAAGCCGCCTTTATGACAGACCACCGAAAACCCTGGTACAGGAACGCGAGCGCAAAACAACCCAGCACCCCCAGCGCAGCCGATTCCGTCGGTGTGGCCACGCCCAGGAAGATCAGGCCGATGACCAGGAGCACGATGGATCCCAGGGGCAAAATATACCGGATGGACGCCCTGATCTTTTCTGCGAGCGGGACCGTCTGGACATCGTAGGCCGGGGCCAGGGAGGGGCGAAGGATGGACAGGATCACGATGTAGCCGATGTAGAGTGCGGCCAGGAGGAACCCGGGAATGATGATGGCGATCAGTAGATCTCCCACCGAGAAGCGCGCCAGGGAGGCCAGAACAACGCCCAGGGCGCTCGGTGGGATCATGATGGCCAGTCCTCCACTTCCCAGAATGGGACCGAGGGTCATGGATTTGCTGTATCCCCGCCGCTGCATTTCCGGAATGAGGACAGACCCCAGCATGGCCGTTGAGGCCATGCTGGATCCGCTCAGGGTGGAAAAGAGCGTTCCACTCAACACCGCCATGAGACTCAGTCTGCCGGGGAGAGCGCCGATCCACTTGTCCAGGGTCTCGATCATCTTGGGCGCCACCCCCGATCGAAACATGATCTCCCCCATGAGAATGAAAAGGGGGATCGGCAGCATGGTGAAGTTGATGACGGAGCCGTAGATACTCAAAATGATCTGATCGAGCCCCGTGTGCCCGCCCCAGAGGAACACCGCGGCGGTCATGTTGACGAAAAGGAAGCTGAAGGCCACAGGCACGCCTAGAGCGAAGAGAAGGAAAAGGCCGGACAGGATGATGAGGAGGGTCGTCAGCCATTCCATGGCGCTCAGGGCCTCGATTCGGCGCTGGATTCGGATGAGGAGGCCCGGGCCATGAACCGGCGCAGGCCTCCTCGAATCGATTGGACCAACAACGTCAGACCGCCAAGCGGTATGACGACCAGGATATACGCGGTCGGGATCTCCAGGATCGTGGGGTTGTAAAGACCCGTGGAAAAATAGTGCCATGTCACCCGCGCCCCATAAACCACCAGGATCAGCGACACGGACAGGCAGACGACATCACTCACGTAACCACACGCGGTGCGGCCGCGCGGACCCATGACACTGGTGAACAGATCCACGGAGATGTGTGACTCTTCCCGAAGCCCCCAGGCCGCGCCAAGGAAGGTGATATAGAGGAGCGAGTACTCGGCGATTTCGATGACCCAGACCTGGGGCCGGTTGAAGAAATAGCGAAGCACCACTTCGAGGCAAACCGAAAGGGTCACCAGGGACAACAATACGCAGGAAAGGAAGATCAGTCCTCCCAGCGCCCGGTCGAACACCCGTTCCATGGTATGAATCATACGCATCATACCTCTGCTCCTTGTGGGCCTCGGGGATTCAACCCATCACTCCTCACAGATCTTCTTCAATGTGGGGATCATATCCGGTACTTTTCCTTCGAGGTGTTCCCAGTAGGCGCTGTAGGCCTTGTCCAGATAATCCTCGGCCTCGGCCTCCGGAAATTGGATGAACGTGACCCCTTCTTTCTTGAGCCGCTCCCTCTCCGCATCGATCTCGCTCTGGAAGTAAGCGACCATATCCCGCTCGAAGTCCGCGGTAAGTTTCCCGAGCTTAATGCGGGTTTCCTCGGAAAATCCATCCCAGGTCTTCTTGTTGAACAGAATGGCCCCGTCCTGCATGTAGAACCCGTGGTCGATGAGATACTTGCAGCTGTCCGTCCATCCGAGTTCCCGTGCACCCAGAAGAGGCCAGGCAAAACCGTCGGCCGTGCCCCGCTCCAGGGCCGTGTACACATCCGTGGGCTTGATGGAGACGGAGGACACCCCCAGCTTGTTCATGAAGTAGATATACATGGGTCCCGTGCGAATCTTGAGCCCCTTGAGGTCCTCCAGGCTGGAGACGGGCTTCTTGGTCCACAGGTAAAAAGGCCCGTAGAGCCATCGCCCGAGGTAGGCCACTCCGATGTTTTCGTGCCGTTCCTGCATGAAGTCGAAGAACTCCGTCTCTCTCTCCTCCCAGGGCATCAACCGGGAGAGCTGAAAGGCGTTCAACTCCGGAGCCAGAGGGGAGTAATAGGAAGTCACGTTGAAGTTGATGTCGAATACACCGTTCTGGAGTGCTTGAATCTGCTGCTGGGACGCCGTGATTTCGGGCCCGCCGAGGTACTTGACTTCGAACTCGCCTTCAAACGCCTCGTTCACTTTCTTGACCCACTCCAGGCTCATCACCGCGAGATTGTGGGTCTTGGGAAGAAAACAGACGGCTTTGAGGGTCTTTTCTGCCGCCATGGCAGAACCGCTCACACTCAGAACCAGTGTCACAAGAAGTGCCAACACCATGTGTTTTCTCAGGGATCCCATGAGAAGTCTCCTTTCCGCGTTCCGGCCGTGCCCCTTTTCAGGATGGCCGAAAGATGAGGGTTTTCAGGCAGGGTTTGCAGTGGACCGTTAGACACCATCGAACATGATACGCTCCATCTCCTCCTTTCCCAATCCTCCGAGGCCGAGGTTTTCCAGGGTCCTTCCGGTCCGCCGGAAATCCTCTTCCGCAACCACCCCGAGCAGCGTGAGAAGCGAGTCGGCAATGGGCGTCTTCCGCCCCGCAAAATCGCCGATGGAGGTCAAGAGCGCCAGGTTGCACTTCACATCCTCCGTGATGTAGCGATGTCTGAAGTCCAGGGACTCCCGCCAGCTCTCGCTTTTCACCAAATCGGTGTGGGCCTTTCTTCCGTACATCCAGGGTTCCGGGCTCTCTTGATCGTAGTGGTCGGAAAACGGGTAATGATGACTCGTGAACCCCAGCGCTTCGCGCACGGCGATTCGCTCCCTGTCATGGGCCAGAATGAGTCTCTTGACCGAGGCCGTGGTTCCCTCATTATGGATATCCCATGAATCGAAGTGTTCGATGGGACCCGTGTTCAGGAGCACCAGGCAGGAGTGGATAATGGGCCCCACGTTCAGGAGCGCAATGGAGAGGGCGTTTTCCACACCGTGAATCGCAGGGTAGAGCTCCTGCAGCTTTCGGATGGAGGTATCCGTCTTCTTGGCCGGGAAGACCCCCACGGGAAGACGCACCGCATGACCACTCACCAGGACCTCGTTGTGCGCGGTCTTGCGGGTCAGGTAAGGCAGGGTCCCGGGTTCGGCAACGGCGACATCCCGGTCCACTCCCTGATCTCGAAAGGTCTTCGCGAAGATGTACCCTCCAAGGGAACCGGGAGAGAGGAAAATCACCTGACCGTCCTCCACGTGGGGCGCAAGCCGGGAGGCGACGTTTTCCTGGGCGAACGCGGGACTTGGGGAACAAATGACATCCGCCCCCGAAACCGCTTCTTCCAGATCGCGTGTGACGGTTGCAATCCGGACGTCCCCGGTCCGGCCCAGGCCCTTCAAGCGCAAGGTATGGGTCTCGTAGAGGTCACCGTACTCCTCGGGGAATGCCGTCCACATCCGGACATTGAACCCGGCCAACGTCATGTCACCGGCCGTTGTCAGGGCTCCGTTCCCACCACCGATCACCGCGATTTCTTTTACCGGCATATCCAATTCCTCCATACAAGGGGGGGTTCCACAGGCATGGGTTTCCGCGTGGGCCCGTGCCTCCTCAGTCCCTGTTCTTTTCCTCGAACGCATGAAGCAGGATGTACTTCTTGGATTCCTCCAGGTGCGCCAGGACCTCGGCGGATGCGCAGTCCACACTTCCTTCCCGAATACACTGGAAGATCTTTTTGTGCCCTTGGAGCGCCAAGGCGGCCGTAAAGGCCTGATGCAGACTCTGAATGCGATACCGGAGCATATCGGCCCGAAGGCCCTTGATGAGTGCCTGCAGGCGGCTGCTCCCGCTGGCCTCGGCGAGGAGTTCGTGAAATTCAGCGTCCAGATCCACGAAGGCCTCCCAGGCCTCCTCCCGGAGCCTTTCCTCGGCCACGGCCAGGTTCTTTTCCAACGCGGACAGGCCCTCGGGGGAGATCCGTTCGACCGCCCAGCGGACCGCCAGATCCTCGTTGACCTTTCGGATCTCACAGATCTCCTCGAACTCCTTCCGTTCGATCTCCCGCACGCGGTACCCCACACGGGGAAGCAGTTCGAGAAGGCCCTCTTTCTCCAGGAAGTGGAGTGCCTCGCGCACGGGTGTTCGAGAAACCCCGATCTGTTCGGCGACCCTGGATTCCACCAGGACGGATCCCGACCGCATGCGCCCGTTCATGATCTCCTGTTTCAGATGATCGTAGACCCGATCTCGAATGGGGAGCGGGGGTTCGATCTTGAGATGGATATCCGGATTTTCCATAGTTTAAGCACTCTTTATTTTGTTTTATTTAGTAATACTTGGGTTTCCGTACCCCGTATTCACTGTGAGTGATCATACCTCGCCTGGGTGGGGTGTCAATAGAAAAATGTTCAGGCGGGTCGGAGGAGCAAGACAGCGGGCGGCCTCTCTCAGCGACCAGAATCATTCGCAGAAAATGGCCGCCTCCATACGCCACCCCATCATCCTTGGCCCAGGGCACTACGGAGGAAAGTGTGTTGGGGATCCCTTGATCTATCGGATTCTCGATTGTACCGCACTCAGGCTGATTCGGCCCTCAGCAATGAGATCCGATATGAGTTGATATTCGTAGCTCCCTGGCTTTACTTCTTCTGTTTACGCATTTAGATGACCCCGCCCAGTACCGCCCGAGTTGCACCCTCCAAAAATTTATCGTAGCTTACATGTGGCTATCATCTCTGCGATTTCCTCCCACGATTCGCGAGGACTTTCTTGTTGACACACAACTTTCGATGCAGATACCATGCGTAGTTGAAAAGCGTTTTTCTATCACGTTGAAAAGCCACTTCCTGTCATGAAAACAGCTTGCTATCACGGGCCAGTCTGGATGGGTACGAGAACAAACCGGAACGGTGCCAGGCTGTGATGCGCTTTATCACTTCTTAAAAATTTATCAAAATACCAACAAACTCCCATTAAAGGAGGATGTCATGAGAGTCAGGCATGTGCCTAATCTTGCGTTGGTCGGTATCCTCTTTTTATCCGGCTGTGTTACCCCGTCCGTAAACAAAAAAGAGGCTAAAATTCCCGAAAAATATAGAACTGTTTTATGTTCTAAAGTCATAAAAGTCGGAAATGGTTCTATTCCAGATCAGATAGGGGATAAATTTATTAAACAAAAGGGCAAATTTGCTTATATATATACGGAATGGTATGACTTAACACCTCACGCTCAATACGTTGTTCGGTGGGATTATTTCAGAAAAAGTGATTTTATAGCATCTTCAATAAAAGAATTTACATCGTATAATCATAAATATATGACTGCAGGACAGTTGAATTTGGATCCTAAGTACCAGTTTCCCACTGGCATAATTACTACAAAAATCTATGTAAATGACGTATACGTTACTGAGGCTACATTTCTTCTGGCGACAGACAGAGAAGAAATGGCCAAACTGGAGCCGGAATTTGAAAAATCCTTGGCAGAACACAAAGCGGCCGAAAGGACCAGGGAAGAGCCGGGTCGAAAGGTTCGAAAACCTATTTCTCCCTCAGCAACGAGAGATGGGCAAGGCTGGGCGGTTATCATCGGCATCTCCGAGTACCAGTATGCCGGCCGGAACGGCCTGACGAATCTCATCTTTGCAGACGATGATGCCCGTGCCTTTGCCCGTGTGCTCAGGAATTTGGGTTGGGATGAGAGCCATTTCCGCGTTCTTGTCAATGGGAAAGCGACCCAGCGAAACATCATGATCGCCTTGGAATCCTGGCTCACCAAGGCGGGACCGCAGGACCAGATCATCCTGTTCTGGGCCGGTCACGGGTTCCATGACCCGGAAGACCCGGAGAAAGTCTATTTTGCCTGCCATGACACGGACCTTTCCATTCCGGCAACCGGTTACCGAATGGATCGCGTGAGGACTACCCTGGAGGAGCACAGTTGCCGGAATGTCGTCCTTTTTTCCGATACTTGCCATGCTGGAAAGCTGATCACCCGGGGGGATCGCGGCCTCTCCATCATCCCAGGGATCGAAAAAATTCATCGGGATCAAAAGACGCCGAAAGGCTGGGTCTTTATGGTGGGGGCCGATAGCGACCGGAAGGCCATCGAGCATTCCTCATGGACGAACGGCGCCTTTACCCATTGTTTGATCCGGGGCCTTTCAGGTGAAGCGGACGGGTACTTGAGCGCGGGTGACATGGACGGTGTGGTGACCATGGGGGAGTTGCGAACCTACCTGAACGACGTTATGCCGGATGAAACCCAGAAGGTCCTGGGTGTCGCCAAACGGCCTGTGATCACGACGAGTTCTGGTGACCCGGATATATGGGGCCTGACCCTTCAAGCCGGCCCCTGATCACGGGATAACGAGCGCCGCTGCATCGATCGCCGGGCCGAGCGCACCCAACAACCGCGCGACTTTGTTAAACCGGTGTGCAGATGTACCAGGCCGCCTGAACATCTACGTTGACGACCCTTACCTCAGAAAAGCACTCTCTCATTTCAGAAAAACAGTTCTTCATCTCATATTCAGCATTTTTGATAAAATGAAAGTAATCTCCTCTTTCAAGCCATTCAACAGCCGTTACCAAAAGTGATCGTTTTTCATTGTAATCATAAATAATCACCTTATAGTTTGTTACTCTGCTCATTTCAGCGTACATCAATTTTCTATCATTCTGATTCATGCCATGTGCTACATATGAAGCGATAGAAATATCAAAAATTTTGTCATTAAAAGGAAGTTTCTCAAGAACACTAGACTGGATAAAGTGAACATCACTGTTTTTCTTACTAGCTTTTTTCAGCATTTTAAATGCTGTATCAACACCTATAACCCATAAATTATTTTGATGTAGAGCAGAACATAAGGCACCAGTCCCACATCCTACATCAAGAACCCTTTTATATGATTTCCAATCTATCTCATTATTAAAACTATCGATGACCTCTCCGAACCGTTTTTTCTGCTTGTCATAAAATAAGCCATAAATCGGCGCTATTCGATTGAATAGAGTTTCACTCCTGCTTTTGCCCAAGAATACATGCCTCCTTCCAGGGAAGGCCTTGTCCGGCGGCAGATGGTGTTTGTCAAGACGGCCATGCCTTGAAACAACATCTCTCGGCAAACTCAGAAAACGGTCTTTCCCAATTCCTTTTCAATCACGTCCGCATCATCGGTGTTATACTGTACGATCTGTCTCAGGTGAAAAAACCCGTCCTCGTCAATACACTTAAAGGCAATGGCGATCCCCTCGTCATCGCTTCGAATGACAGTCGCCCGTGCGGTAATGACCGCTTCGGGGCTCAGCACGATCCGGATACCGATCTCTTCACCCACTCTGAGCCGTTCATCGGGCCTGCAGAGAAGGCCACCCAGACTGATGTTTTCCGTTTCCAGGGAAAAGGTTTCCCGGCCCACCTGTGCGGTAACGTCAAAATGCACGAGAGCCCTCGTTCTCCGTCTTTTTTCCGTTACCATACAGCCTCCTTTTCTTTCCTTTACTTTTGACGCGAATCAGAAGGTAATGATTTCGTATCCCTGATCACGGTATGCCGACATGCCGGGATGGCCGGACATATCGTCGAGAAGGGTCAGCCCCTGCCCCTTTGCCGCCTCCAGGGTTCCCAGTTTCGTTGAACAGGCCTTGCAAACCCCCTCCACGAGACCCGCCTCCAGGTTCCTTTTCCACAGACCATGTAAGGGATTGCCCGTGTCTGCCAGTTCGGGAATCAGTTTGACCGAGGCCCCTTCAACAATAATTTTCGCTTCATATCCCTTGGTTTTCATGTCCAATGCGTTCAAAAGCACATGAATAAAGCACATTGGATCGCCATTGAATACAAACAATGCAAATTTCTTCATGATTCAAATCCTTTGGTTTTCGATCTATCGTATAACGATTTCAGTCACCGGCGAAAGATATATGCTACCACAATCCTCAATTGGAAATAGGGCTGGAAAACCAGGATGGATCGAATCATAAAAAAAAGGAGGTTACGCTTTCAGCGTAACCCCCTTGATTTTACTGGCGGGGACGACGAGACTCGAACTCGCGACCTCCGGCGTGACAGGCCGGCGTTCTAACCGAAACTGAACTACGTCCCCCGGGAAAACCCTCTACTCAATCAAGCATCCTATGGAAAGGGACGCTTATTTTGCTTTTCTCAATAATCCCTGCGCCGTTTCTGCGCCGCGTATTCACTGGTGGGCGGAACAGGGCTTGAACCTGCGACCCCCGGCTTGTAAGGCCGATGCTCTCCCAACTGAGCTACCCGCCCGAAAGGGGGAATTATGGCGGACTCGAAACCCCTTGTCAATAGATTTCAGTGGGCCGTCAGTTCGGGAACCTCTTTCTTGTCCGAGTCCCCTTCCGCCTCGATGCAGTAAGGCTCGAACTGGTCGATCGGGGCGAAGAGATCCTCTTCACTGGCAAAGACCAAGGCCTCCTTGAGGACCTGGTCCATGTGTTCCACTGGCACCAGCTCCACTTTCTTGAGGATCCGTTTGGGAATCTCCTCGATGTCCTTCTTGTTCTCCATGGGAATGAGGACCTTGGCCACATGGCCGCGATGAGCCGCCAAAATCTTCTCCTTGAGACCGCCGATGGGCAGGACCCTGCCGCGGAGGGTGATCTCTCCGGTCATGGCCACATCGTGTCGCACCGGCATTCGAGTCAGGGCGGATACCATGGATGTGGCCAGCGCGATACCGGCCGACGGCCCATCCTTGGGAATGGCCCCCTCCGGGACATGGACGTGGATGTCCACCTTCTCGTAGAATTTGTCCGGAAGCCGGAGCTGCCTCGACCGGGAACGCACGTAGCTGAGGGCCGCTCGTGCGGATTCCTGCATGACCTCGCCCAGCTTACCGGTCAGGACCAGGTTCCCCTTTCCGGGCATGATAATGGCCTCGGTCTGGAGCAGTTCACCGCCCACATCCGTCCACGCAAGACCCGTGGTCAGCCCGATCTCCGCCTTTTCTTCGGTTCGGCCATAACGAAACTTGGGAATCCCCAGGTACTTGTGCACGGAACTGGCGGTGATGCGGATTCGCACATCCGGTCCGTTCTTGGCCACCCGTTTCGCCATCTTTCGGCAGACGGAAGAGATCTCCCGTTCCAGGTTCCGGACTCCGGCCTCCCGTGTGTACTCCCGAATCATCTTCAGGATGGCGCTGTCGGAAAACCGGAGGTTCTCCTCGGTCAATCCGTTTTCCCGCACCTGTTTCTTGATCAGGAAGCCTTTCGCGATATTGAGCTTATCGAGTTCCGTATAGCCCGGAAGACGAATGATCTCCATCCGGTCCTGGAGCGGCAACGGGATGCTGTACAGGTTGTTTGCCGTGGTGATGAACATGATTTCGGAGAGGTCGTAGTCCAGGTCCAGGTAGTGATCGTTGAACGCAAAGTTCTGTTCCGGGTCCAGGACTTCGAGAAGGGCCGAGGACGGGTCCCCTCGAAAATCCGTGCTCATCTTGTCCACCTCGTCCAGGCAGAACACGGGATTGTTGGACCGGGCCTTTTTCAGGTACTGGATGATCTTTCCGGGAAGGGCGCCGATGTAGGTCCTGCGGTGACCCCGAATCTCGGCCTCGTCCCGGACCCCGCCGAGTGAGATCCGCACGAAGTTTCTTCCCGTGGCCCGGGCCACGGATTTGGCAAGCGACGTCTTCCCCACCCCCGGCGGTCCCACCAGGCACAGGATGGGGCCCTTGATCTTCTTGGTGAGGGTCTTGACCGCCAGATACTCCAGGATCCGCTCCTTGGGTTTCTTGAGCCCGTAGTGATCTTCTTCGAGAATATCTTCCGCCTGCTGAATATCGATCTTGTCCTTGGTCTTGTCGAACCAGGGGAGCGCCAGGATCCAGTCGATGTAATTCCGGACGACCGTGGCCTCCGCGGACATGGGGGACATCATCTTGAGTTTTTTGAACTCCTGCCAGACCCGCGCGTTCGCCTCTTTGGAGAGCCGCTTCCTGCGGATTTTTTTCTCCAGCTCATCCAGTTCCGCCTTGAAGTCGTCCTTGGTCCCCATTTCCTTCTGGATGGCGCGCATCTGCTCGTTCAGGTAGTAGTCCTTCTGGGTCTTCTCCATCTGTTTCTTGACCCGACCCTTGAGGCGCTTTTCCAGGGAAATGATGTTGATCTCGTAACGGAGCATCTCGAAGAGTTTTTCGAGGCGGGCGTCGGGATGGGCGAGTTCGAGAAGCTGCTGCTTGTCGCTGACCTTCAAGGTGAGGTGGGCCGCCACGCTGTCTGCGAGGCGTGAAGGGTCATCCAGGCCGGCCACCGTGCCCACGTGCTCCTTGCTGAGTTTTTCATTGAGTCTCGCGTACTCGTCAAAACCCTCCACCACGGTGCGCATCAGGGCCCGGGTCTGGTCCGTGATCTCGGTCGGCTCGTCGATCTTTGCCACTTCGACCATGAAAAACTCGTGGTTTCCGACGAAGTTCTCGACCCGTGCGCGCTGCTTGCCTTCGATAAGCGCTTTTACCGTGCCGTCCGGGAGACGCAGGAGTTGAAGAACCGCTCCCAGGGTGCCGGAGGGATAGATATCCTTCTCCGAAGGATTGTCCACCTTGGCATCCTTCTGGGCGGAGAGAAAGATCAGTTTCTCCCGGCTCATGGCGTGTTCCAGGGCCTTGATGGATTTCTCCCGCCCCACAAAGAGCGGCACCACCATGTTGGGAAACACCACCACGTCTCTCAACGGCAGCATGGGGTAATGGTCTTTTTGTTCTTTGAAAACGTCCAAGGCGCTCTTCTTGCTCAGATTAAACATAGTCCCCGTTTTTTATGGATCAGGCGTATTCCGCCTGGTTTTCGAAAATCAGGAGGGGCGTATCACCCCGGTGAATGACCTCATCATTGATCACGCATTCCCTCACACCGGAGGTGCTCGGAATATCGTACATGATGTCGAGCATGATCGTCTCGAGAATGGCGCGGAGCCCCCGTGCCCCGGATTTCCGGTCGATGGCGCCGTTGGCCACGGCCAGGAGGGCCTCCTCGGTGAACTGGAGAAGGACTCCCTCGAGTTCAAAGAGCTTCTTGTATTGCTTCACCAGGGCGTTCTTGGGCTCGGTCAGGATGCGTACCAGGGCATCCCGGCTCAACTCGTCCAGGGATGCAATGATGGGAATGCGTCCCACGAACTCCGGGATCAGGCCGTACTTGATCAGGTCTTCAGGTTGAACCTGGGCCCGAACACGGTTGACATCCTCGTTCCGCTTGTCCCGAATGTTCGCCTCGAATCCCATGGTCTTGCTGCCGAGGCGGCTGCTGATGATCTTGTCCAGGCCGTTGAACGTGCCCCCGCAGACAAAGAGGATGTTGCTCGTGTCCACCTTGACAAAATCCTGCTGGGGGTGCTTGCGCCCGCCCTTGGGCGGCACGCTGGCCATGGTCCCCTCGATGATTTTCAGAAGGGCCTGCTGGACGCCCTCTCCCGACACGTCGCGCGTGATGGACGGGCTGTCGGACTTCCGCGCGATCTTGTCGATCTCATCGATGTAGACAATCCCGCGACACGCGGCATCCACGTCATAGTCCGCCATCTGCACGAGGTTCAGGATGATGTTTTCCACATCCTCCCCCACGTAACCGGCCTCGGTAAGCGTCGTGGCATCGGCGATGGTGAACGGTACCTTGAGGATACGGGCCAGGGTCTGGGCAAGAAGAGTCTTTCCGGACCCGGTAGGACCGATCAGAAGGATGTTGCTCTTCTGAATCTCCACCCCGTCCATGTCGGCACGGGTGTTGATTCGCTTGTAGTGGTTGTGGACCGCCACGGAGAGGATCTTCTTGGGCCGTTCCTGCTCGATGACATACTGGTCCAGCATCTCCTTGATCTCCACGGGCTTGGGCAGGCCGGCACCCTCGTCGGTCTCCGTCTCGTGCCCGTACTCCTCTGCAATAATCTCATTGCATAGCTGAATGCACTCATCGCAGATGTAGACCGAAGGGCCGGCAATGAGCTTCTTCACCTCATCCTGGCTCTTCCCGCAGAAGGAGCAGAGTAGATCGTCACTGGAACCGTTTTTTCTGGGCATGGCGTCTTTCCCCTATGTTGATGACCCCTCGGGGTGCTGCATATCCCGATGGGTAATGACCTTGTCGACGAGGCCGTATTGCTTGGCCTCCTCGGCGTTCATAAAAAAATCACGCTCAGAGTCCTTTTCGATCTGCTCGAGGCTCTGACCCGTGTGATGCGCGAGACGACGGTTGATGGTATCGCGAATCTTGAGAATCTCCCTCGCGTGAATCTCGATATCCGATGCCTGACCCTGGGCCCCGCCCATGGGTTGATGGATCATGATCCGGGCGTGGGGCAGGGAATACCGTTTACCGGCGGCTCCGGCGGCCAGCAAAAAGGCCCCCATGCTCGCACATTGTCCCATGCAGATCGTGGCCACGTCCGGTTTGATGTACTGCATGGTGTCGTAAATGGCGAGGCCCGCGGTCACCGACCCGCCGGGGGAATTGATGTAGAGATTGATATCCTTGTCCGGATCCTCGGACTCCAGGAAAAGCATCTGTGCAATGATGGTGTTGGCCATGCCATCGTGCACCTGCTCTCCGATGAAGATGATCCGATCCTTCAGGAGGCGGGAGTAGATGTCATAGGCCCGTTCACCACGGCTTGTCTGCTCGACGACAATGGGAATCAGCATATGGCGGCTCTTCTTTCGAGGCGGGCGAAAGACGGACGAACGCGCTCCATTCCACGCCTGCCGAATTATGTATTTATAAGATCTCTTATTTGTCTTTTTTGACTTCGTCCACTTCTTGTACTTTAGCACCTTCAACCAGGAATTTCAAGGTCTTTTCCTCAAACAGCCCCCCCTTGAAGGTCTCCATGAGCTGGTTGGCCTCGTAGTACCTGCGGATCACGCCCGGATCCTGTCCTATACCGCCGGCCAGATCCGCAAATCCCTGGGTGACGTCTTCATCATCCACTTCCAGTTGGTTCTGTTTGGCAATCTCTTCCAGGACGAGCATGCGCTTGACCCGAAATTCGGATGCGGGACGGAATTCCGCTCGAAGCCTGTGCTCGTCCAGGCCCGCCTTTTGGAAATCCCCGCCCGACCGGGCCAGGTTCCGCCGTATGCTCTCCACGGCGTTGTCCAGCTCCTGCTCCACCATGGACTCCGGGAGGTCGAACTCCACCTTGTCACAGATCTGCTTTACCAGGCGGTTCTTGAGGTCCCGGTCGATCCGTTTCTCCTCCCGTTTCGTGATTTCATTCCGGACTTCCTTCCTCAGATCCTCCATGGTCTCCATGGGACCGCCGAGACCCTTGACGAAGTCGTCGTTCATCTCGGGAAGGTCCATCTCCTTGATCTCCAGGACGTCCACCGCGAAATCGACGCTCTTTCCAGCGAGATTCTTGTCCCGATAATCGTCCTCAAAGTCCACCCGGATCGTTGCCGAATCACCCTTCGCGCATCCGATCAACCGCTTTTCAAACTCGGGGTGAAAGTCGCCCGACCCCACGCGCACCATATGGTCGTCGGATTGGAGTCCCTGGATCGGCGTCCCGTTTTCAGACCCTTCAAACCGGAACGACACATAGTCCCCGTCCTGAACGGGCCGACCCTCCGCCGCGCGTAGCTGTCCCTGGGCACGCCGAATCTCCTCGATCTGACGGTCCACATCCTCATCGGTGACGGACAGCTTCTCCTTTTCCATCTCGAGCCCCATGTAGTCCGACAGCTCGAACCGGGGCCGAACCTCCATGACGGCCGTGTAATGAAACGCCTGCCCTTTTTCCGGGACCCCGTTATCAATGACCGGCATGCTCAATGGAAAGGTATCGTTTTCTTCCAGGGCCTTTGGCAGGCTCTCGCTCACCAGGTCCCTCGTGACGTCGCTTAAGACCTCCTTGCCGAATCTCCCTTCCAGGATGCCGAGAGGAACCTTGCCGGGCCGGAACCCCGGCAGCCGGGCATTCCTTCCCAGGTCCTTGTAGGCCTTGTCGATTCTGCGGTCGACTTCCTCGGCTTCGATCTCAACAATGAGCTTTTTCTTGACCGGGCTGATCTCTTCAATGCTGCTCTTCATGGGGCCCTTTCCAGTCCTTCCCAGCGGGGTGCATTACGATTTCAGGTGAGCGTAAAAGAAAAAATAAACACGTTCTTCCATTCTTCAAGCAAAAGGGGAAATTTATCGGAACCCCACAGGGTCTGTCAACCGCTTTGTCGGGTGATCACCGGAATCCGTCGCGTTCACCCGACCTACGCACGGCGCGCTCACCCATCTCATCGTGAAATATAGCAGAAATCGTGCCAATCCGGTGAGGTCCGAGTTCAACGCCGGCGCATCGGAGTGTCCCCGGGAAACGCGGACTGAACGGAACGGAATGGAATGCCTGCGGGGATGGCCGCCCGTGGTCCGGTCCGTCGCAAGGTCCAGCGAGGCCGATAGCCTTCCCCGATGGACGGGAGGGCGTTGCCTTTCCAATCGTTGAGGAATCCGGAAAACTGTTTTTCGCGCAGAGGCACCAAGAACGCCAAGAAAAAACGGATTTAATATCAATCGGTTATCTTCGCGTTCTGTGCGGCTTGGCGCGAGAAAGTGACTTTTTGCGAGGACATCAATCGTTGACTTGATTCGTTCTCTTCGTATCCTTTGTGGTGAGGGGTCATACCTGGTGCAATCAACCCGGAGGCACCGGGACCGGCAGAAAGGTTCATTCCTTGTTCCGGTCCTTTACCAGTTGAATGAATTCCTCGAGAGCCTTTTCGGAACCGAACACCTCATTGTACTTCCGCTCGCTCCAGACGGACAGGCCCAGCGCGAAGATGTGGTGAATCAGGCGGTCCGCAGTCTCTGCACCCTGGAGTTTCACGGTCTGGTACAGGAGTTCGTTGGGCACCCGAATGGGGTGGAGCGCGGTCGACGAAGGGCTGTCGGGCTTGAGGTATTCCTGAACGTCCTTCAGGACCCTCAGGTGCACCATTTTTCTCTCGAATTCTTCTTCGTTCATGTTGAACCTTTTCACTCCTTATGTCATGTATAGGATCAAGAATCGGGTTCGTCAACCATAAGCCGCCGATACCGGGGCTGCGCGAGGGATACGGGGAACAAAAAACAAAGGGAAACGGCGTCCGTCGGTGCGAAATGGACCCTGTGTCCGGGAGGAACCACATGCCCATCTACGAATACCAGGCCGAGAAACCGGCAACCGGGTGCCGGCGATGCCGTTATCCCTTTGAAGTGTATCAGGGCGTGCGGGAGCCTCCCCTGCTCACCTGCCCGGAATGCGGAACCCGGGTCCGGAAACTCATGTCCCGGTGTCGGGCGGCCGTGATTGAGACACCGGACCACGTGGCAAGGACCGCCGGTCGCATCCGTGAATATGAAAAGGCCGGGATGTGGAGCCATGCGGCGGAACTGGCCGACAAGCAGGCCGAGACTTCCCGGGACTCGAATCTTCGAACCCGCGCCCTCGAAAACTATGAAAAGGCCGGATACGACGCCGGCACTCTGTCGCGATACGACCAGGGGGACGACTGACTCTTCTTCGGCCCGCTCCGCCGCCGCGCACCCAAAGGAGTTCAGCCACACCGGTTCGTCGAGCCCCCTCCTCCGAAAAAACACGGCTTGTCCGGGGTTGCGCCTTCAGGCATACCCCTCTTTTCCCAGAGCCCGTTTTGGGTCATCCAGTGTCCATACCACCTCATCTTTCTTGACTTCTTCCGGCGTACACCGGTATGGTGATCCGCTAGTACCCATCCATAAAATAAGCACAGGGTACTAGCGGGTTTCCAATTCAGAAATGAGATATTTTTCGCAAGATCAAGGAAATCAAGGTATGACGAGGAGGCGTACTGGAGTACGCCGCACAAGGAATCCCGCAGATTGACGCAGAGATTGCGGCTCATGGGAACCCGCGCCGTAGGCGTGGGCGTCCAAGCGAAGCGCGGACAAAATTGCCATTTCTGGATGGAAACCAGCTAGGGATTCTGTTCCGGAGCTTGAGAACCGCACCCCGAGACCGGGGCAAATCCGACGTCATCCTGCCCACGGAGGTTCATTCAGTGATCGACCTGATGATCAGGGGCGGCGTCTTCATGTACCCCATCCTGCTGTGCTCCGTGATCGCCCTGGCCATCTTCCTGGAGCGTCTTTGGGTCTCGCGCCGAAGCCATGTCCTGCCCGGTGAGTTCATTCAGAATGTCGAGGCCCTGCTTCGCAAAAACAAGGTGGCCGAAGCCCTGTTTCTCTGCCAGGGACATCCCTCTTCCATCGCCCGGGTATTCCTGGGGGGCCTGAAAAACACCGGCCGCGGCATGTGGCTCGTCAAGGAGGGGATCGAGGAGATGGGGAGTCGGGAGGCGGTCACCCTCGAAAGGCATGTGGGCGCACTGGCCACCATCGCCAATCTCACGCCGCTCCTGGGTCTTCTGGGGACTGTATCCGGTATGATCAAGACCTTCAACGTCATCTCGGTCCAGGGTGTCGGGAATCCCGCACCACTGGCCGGAGGGATCGCCGAAGCCTTGGTGACTACGGCTTCCGGCCTCTGTGTAGCCATCCCCACCCTGGTCTGCTATCGTATCCTCAAGGATCGGACCGAGTCCCTCGTATTTGAAATGGAGGAACACTCCATGGGAATCATCGAAATCCTCGGGAACGGCGGGACGGTTGTCAGAGAGAATGAACGTCACCATGAGGCCCGGGAGGAGGAGGCCTCCACCCCCCGGGAGCGTTGATCACGAGGAGAAGAAAAGCATGCGTTTCATCCGGGGGAGGAAAGAAGACGAACCGCGACTCGGGATCGCCCCCCTGATCGACATCGTCTTTCTCCTCCTGATCTTCTTCATGGTGACGTCCCATTTCGATCTGGCCTCCGGCGTTCGCCTGCAGCTCCCGGAGATGTCGAGCAGGCTGTCTGAAGAGCCTGCACAAGAGACCACGGTCATTATCGATCGCTCAGGCGATACCTACCTGGAGGGGGAAAAGATCACGGGTGACGATCTCGAGGAGCGCCTTCGCCAGGCCGTCCAGGAGCAGGGTCTCGAACGGATCATCCTTCAGGCCGACAAGGAGTCACTTCACGGATCCGTCCTGGGCGTGATCGACCTGGCTCGGTCCGCCGGCGTCCGCTCGGTGATCATCGCGGCCCGGTGGAGTTCGGGTAAGAACCTGTGACCCGCCGGCCATACGACACGAGGGCCCGATGAAAGGCAAACCCAAAGGGCTCACCTGGCTCGGCGCCATTCTTGTTCTTGCTCTGATCGTGGCTTGGCTGGCCTTTGGGAAGCGCGGGCTGGTCCACCTGTACCGAATGGAAGGGAAACGGCAGGAGTATCGTGCGCGCATAGAGGATCTGGAAAAGAGAAACCACGAACTGCTTCTCGAAATCGAACGTCTGCGGACGAACGAGGGTTACATCGAGTCTGTGGCCCGGAAAGAGCTGAACCTCCTGAAGGAGGACGAAGTCCACTACCACTTCGCCGAAAAAAGTCAAAGCGGTACCACGTCGACCAAGGATCCGGAGGCCCTAGGCACGGAAGACCCGGTTCATTCCGTGGACTCGACTCGGGACGGCAAACCGCCCGCGTCGAATTGACACCTACAGCCGGAGGGGAGAATGCAGATGGATGCGCTTGACCGGTTTCTCGAAAAACTCCTGGAGACGGATCTTTCACTGGGGACACTGCACCTGGTCCTGTCCAGGCTCAAGGAGAGCGGCCGCCTCGATCTCGTCATTCAACAGGGACGCAAGGCCTTGAACGCCCATCCGGACCATGTGGGACTCCGCATGCTGCTGGCCGAGGCGTACATGGAGAACGGCCTTGGGGCCCGAGCGTGTGAGGAAATGGAAAGGGCTGCCCTCCGCCTCGATGAAATGGCGGATGCGTACCGTCGACTGGCCGAGATGTACCTCCTCCAGGGCAGGAAATCCGAGGCCGCACGATGTCTCTCCATTTACCTTGCCCACCGGGAAGACGATGATGAGGCCAGAGAGACCCTGACGCGTATTCTTCCCCAATCTCCCGAAGAGCCTCTGCCGGAAGAGTCCCAACCCGAGGAGGCCGCAGAAGAATTCGAGGAGGAAGCTGAGCAGGAAGACGCGGTTTCGGACATCGCCACCTCCACCCTTGCCGAACTCTATGTCAGCCAGGGTCAAATTCAGGCCGCTGTCGAGACCTACAAAAAGATCCTGGAGAAGGATCCGGCGGATGAAGCGTCAAAAAACCGACTTCAGGAACTGGAAGGCCTGAACCGGGAAGCGACGGTGGAGGCGGTCCCTGCAGAAGAGGCCATGGTGGACGCCTCGGCGGAGGCGGAAAAACGGACGCTGGAAAAAATGATCGCTATTCTCGAGCAGTGGCTGAGTCGAATTCAGGAAAAATGACCCCCCCTCATTTCAATTTTGCCGCCACGGGAGTGGGCAGTATGCCCGCTATGGACGTGGACGCCACATGCCGCTTTATCCTGGATCAGTTCCCCGAGATCCCCTTTTGGCCCCAGTTCGTGAAACTGGACCCATTCGAGGATATGACCCTGCAATACAGCGAGGGGCTATCCCCGATCCGGCTTCGAGACGACGGAAAGGCCCTTTGCGTCCAGACGGAAGGGATGGAAACGGAACTGGCGCTTTTTTACGAGCATTACCTCGACGAGGACACCGACGCCTTTGCCATCGGTCCGGACCACGCCCGCGGCCTGTACACGCTGATCGATCTCATGGAAGAGGCCCCTTCCTCGAACGAGACCTATGTCAAGGGTCAAAGCACGGGCCCGATCACGTTCGCCTCATCTGTCGCCCTTCCGGACGGCCGATCTCTCCTGCACGTTCCCGACCTCCTGGACGCTGTGGTCAAGGGTATCTCCATCAAGCTGCTCTGGCAGGCGAAAATGCTTGCCCGGACCGGGAGGCGGCCCATTCTATTCATTGACGAACCTGCCCTCTCGGCTATCGGATCGGCATTCTCATCCATGCATCGCCAGGGAGTGGTTGCCGCGCTCAAGGAGACCATGGACTATTGCAGGGAACGATCGAATGCCGTCATGGGCGTCCATTGCTGTGCCAACACGGACTGGCCCATGGTGTTGGAGTCCGGGCCCGACATCCTGAATTTCGATGCCTATGGGTACATGGACGCCTTCCTGCTCTACCCCGATGAGATTCTCACGTTCGTTCGCAATGGTGGAACCATCGCCTGGGGAATCGTTCCCACCATGGAGTTCCGCCCCGGCTTGACCGCGGGTTCCATAGAAGAGCGGCTCGAGCGGGGTCTCCTCAAGCTGAAGGAATGGGGTCTCGAAGAAGATGAAATCCGCGCCCGCTCCATGCTCACACCGTCATGCGGCATGGGCGGTATGCCGCCGGATTTTGCGGATGAGGCCCTCCGGCTCCTGAGTGAACTCCAAAGGCGGTTGGCCCCGGGCCCGGCCGCCCGGAATGGTCCTCCCATAACGGTCACTCACGAGGAACCATCCTGAGATGGAACAGAAGACGATTTCCAGGTTCTTCCTGATCGTGCTCCTTGGAGCCACGATTCTTCTCCTGCGCCTTTTCTGGACGTATATCTCGGCCATCGTCCTGGCCCTCCTCATTGCGAGCGCCTTTTCCCCCATCTATTCCCGCCTTCGTCGTCTGCTCAGGAATGAGGCCCAGGCGGCTTCGCTTCTCATGTGCCTCTTCATCACGGTCGTGCTCATCATTCCATTGGGAGGTTTTGTCGGGACCCTGTCGAACGAGGCCTTTGATTTCTACAAGCGAACCCGGAGCGTTGTATCCTTTTCCCGTGTGGAGCAGATGATTCAAGGGGACGGCGTCTGGGCCACGCGACTTCGAAGCGCCGCCGAAATGGTGGGGGTGGAACTCAATGTAGAGGCCCTCCACGATTTGACCGCCTCGGTGGGAACGACCGTGGGCCTGTTTCTCTCCAAGCAAATCCGGTCCATTGCATCGAACCTCCTCAGCTTCCTCATCCACTTCTTTCTCATGATCCTGGTGATTTTTTACATCTTTCGAGATGGGGAGCGGCTCAAGCAATATATCTCTGACCTGCTCCCCTTTCCCGTGTCCCAGCAGGAACTCATCGTGAACAAGTTTCGGGAGATGGGACGGGCGGTCATTGTGGGCAATGGGATTTCCGGGCTGATTCAAGGAGTTCTGGCGGGCCTCGGTTTCCTCTTCTCCGGCCTCGGCAGCCCTATCCTCTGGGGAACGCTAGCCGGATTCATGGCCTTTCTTCCCATTGTGGGGGCTTCTATCATCTTTATTCCCGCCACCATCGTACTCTTCCTTCAGGGTGAGACGGGTATGGCCTTGATTTTTCTCATCTACAGCGTCTGTTACAGTGCGTTTATCGAGTACATAGCCAAGCCCCGCCTCATCGGAAAAGGCATGCGCATGAACCCGTTGCTCGTCTTTATCGGAATTCTCGGCGGGCTCAAGCTCTTCGGCATCCTGGGCGTGGTGTATGGACCCCTGATCATGACCATCTTCCTCACCCTGGCCGAGATTTATCGGCTTGAATACAAGGAAGCGATGATGTAGATTTTTTTGAGGTACATTCCATTCGTGAAGGAGCGCACACCATGGACACGGAAAAGATCCTGCGAGGAAAGTGGATACTGATCGTTGACGACGAGCAGGACATCCTGGAACTGCTCACGGAAATGCTCGACATGTGCCGAATCGACACAGCCGCATCCTTTGAGGAGGCCAAGAGACTGCTCCAGACGAATCCTTACGACGTCGCCGTTCTGGACATCATGGGCGTAAAAGGCTATGAACTCCTCGAGATCGCCAATGAGAGGAAGATCCCAGCCCTGATGCTGACTGCCCACGCCCTCACCAAGGAAGATCTCAAGATGTCCGCGGAAAAAGGGGCGTCCTTCTATGCCCCGAAGGACGAGATCAACCGGATCGACGTCTTCGTGGCGGATGTGATCGAGGCGAGGGACAAGAACCGCAACATCTGGGCCAAGTGGTACGATCGACTGAGTGGCTTTTACGATCGGCGTTTCGGACCCAACTGGCGTGACACGGACCCGGAGTTCTGGGATCGACTGATCAAGTACTGACAGCCCTTGAGGCATCCTTTCCCTGCACCCTTTCAGGTTTCTCCGCTACCCGAGGAGACCGTTCAGCGCGTGCTGAACGATCCGCTGGTTCATAGGCGCCATTTCTCCTGGTTCTTGATCCACATCCCGTCGCCCATTCGGGTCCAGGCATGAGTTCCCGCCGGCGTCCCCTTGTTTTTTTGTTTAAGATTCTTCACCGTGATGCCGAATAACTCCTCAGGAAAAAGCCAAACCCGTCGTGAGGCGGGGACGGAAAGCCACGGGTCTTGAAGCCGAACACAAGACAGCCGGGTCGCCCAGACAAAGGCCTTCAACCATTCCCGGCCTTTCGAACCGGTCTGTCTCGTGAATCCGAGGCGACCGGTTATTTTTTTTTCACGGGGATCCACTCAACTCGTTTCTATCCAACAGGAAGGCCCGCCGCAGGGCGGACCCGAAAGGGGAGACCGAATCTCATGACACGGGGGAAAAAGGCATGGACCGCGTTGATCACCGCCGTTCTTCTCGCGGCCGGGGCGTGGAGTGCGTACGCCTATCACCACCGGGCGGTGAACCAATGGCTTGTAAACACCCTCACCAAAGGGGGGGCCACCAATGAGGTCCCACTCTATTTCACGTCGTCCATTGAAGAAAGGACTCTGAGGGTGGGCTTGACCGTGGTCTGCAACAACAAAAAGCAGCGCCGGGAAGTCCAGGACAGGGAAGCGCGCATCGTGCACCACTTGGTGAACGTATCCCAGACACCACGGGTTGTGGCATCCGTCACCGCGCGGGACTTGGGGGCACTGCGAAAGGACCTTCAAGAAGTCGTCAACAGGGAGAGCGGTTCCCCGGTTAGGGCTGTCTACCTGGACCGCTTCTTTTTCAATTGAATACAGGTACACCAGGATTGCTTCAACCGGATCGGCAGGCCCCATGGGTGGATGACAGCGGACGGCCTACACCCCTTTCAGCATCTCGAGAAAGGTCTCGAGCCGCGTGAGCGTTCGACCGTCCAGAGGGCCCGGACGGTCCCCCTCCAGCGTGAGCATGGGTGGATCCAGGCTTTCCCGCAGCAGGATGTCGTGAATCTGCCTGTGGCAGAAGGTCTGCGTGTAGTGGATGAGACCGTGGATCCCCCTCTCCCGGACCGCCTGCCCGATGTCCCGAATCCGGCCCTCGATCCCATAGGGATAGGTGTATGCCAGGTAGGCATCCACCGGATCCTCCTCCCCGTCGGGAAGGCTGAACTGCCGCTGGACCTCATTGAACACCACCCTTCCACCCAGGGATTCCACGGTCTCATAAAAATTTGTGAACGCGGGCGGGACCCCGAGGAATCCCAGTCGTATGGCCTCCCTGCAGGGAGGACGCCGGGCGGCCTCGGCCAGGAAGCCGTCCAGGTCAGCCTCGTATCGATCCGGGTTCCCATTGAAGTCCGAACTGCTTACCAGGAACAGGTGGTTTTCCAATCCCCGGACCACATTCTGATCAAAGGTCATTCGATCCAGCAACCGGAGCTTCGCCCGAATCCGGTCCAGTCGCCTGCCAACGGAAATCACCTCGTCCCAGGAAGTGGAAAGCTCTTTCACAAGCCGGCGCATGGATCGTTGGAGGGCGGCCCGGTCCCGGTCCAGGGGAAAGTCGAAGCGGTGCACCTTGACACCACGGCGTTCCAGGACCTCGGCGAGGGCAACCGTGTTGCTGCAATCTCCTCCCGTGACTGCGATGATCCGATCGAGCCCCCGCTCCAACACGGCCCCGTAAATGCCCTTGATCCAGGCACACACGGTCCGCGGGAACCCGGCGGTCTCCGCGAGGCCGAGGAGACGCTCGGGATCGGACGATGTGACAAAGACATTGTTGAGGTCCAGAGGTACGAGACCCGCCGCGTAGACGATCTCCACGGGAACGGTTGTGGTGAGCCCCACCAAGCGGTTGTCTGAGGCCTGGGCACTCATGACATCAGGGCCTCACCGACAAAAATTGTCCGGAAGGGAGTTCCAGGCAGGTCAGCATGTTACCGTAAACCGCACCCGTATCCAGCCCGATCTTGTTTTTCATCACCATGGGCCTGCGAAACGGCGTATGCCCAAAGACCACCTTCTTCCCGAAATCGTGGCTGGAACGGATGAACTCGTTACGAATCCAGAGCAAGTCCACCGGAGTCTGGTTTTCAAGGGATATGCCCGGACGAAGACCGGCATGGACAGCGATGTAATCTTCCAGTTCGATGTACAGTTTCAGAGACCGGTAGAAATCCAGGTGATCCGGCGGAAGAAGGGGTGCAGCGGGACGGTAGCCCTCGATGCCGTAACTGCGGACGGTGCTCTCTCCACCGTTGGCCAGAAGGAGGCGGAGGTCGCCCGTGTTGAGGTAATGAATGAACAGGCTCTCATGGTTCCCCATGAGGCAGTCCACGGAATCGGATTCGCGGGTGAGTTGAATGATGAAGTCCACCACCGCCTTGGGGTTCTCCCCCCGGTCGATGTAGTCGCCCAGAAAAACCAGATGGTGATTTTCGGGATCCCAGCGGATGTGTTGAATCAGCTTTTCAAGGAGCGTGATGCATCCGTGAATATCTCCGATGATGAATGTCTTTTGGATTCCCAAGGCATTTCCTCGCCCTGATTTTCATCAGAACATAGCAAAGCGCAACCGGTCTCTGGGGTCCAGCCGGGTCAGACCGGCCTCCCGGGCCGCGTCCACGGCCTCGCGGAACTCCTTCCCGGTGAGACGGCGATGGATCGTCTCGTCTGCATGGGCATCGCCGCAGGGTCGGTACTGATCCATGATGTTGACATAGGTTTGGGGCGAAATCTCACGGGCGATAAACCCGGCCACTTCACGGGTGCCCGCGATCCCCTCCGGCATCACCAGATGCCGCACCAGAAGCCCCCGCCGGGCGATCCCCCGGTCATCCACAACCAGGTCCCCCACCTGCCGGTGCATTTCCCGCAGGGCGGCCCTGGCCACATCGGGATAGTCCGGCGCCCCGCAGAACCGATCGGACCAGTGACCGTCCCAGAACTTGAAGTCCGGCATATAGATGTCCACCACGCCATCCAGAAGCCGGAGGGTGTCCACGGAATCGTATCCCCCGGAGTTGTAGACCAGGGGGAGATTCAGGCCTTCATCCGTGGCAAGGACCAGGGCCTCCAGGAGCTGGGGCACCACATGAGTGGGGGTAACGATGTTGATGTTGTGGCACCCCTTCTCGGCCAGGAGCAGCATGATCCTCGCCAGCTGACCGGCCTCTGCATCCATTCCTTCGTTTCCGTGGCTGATCTCGAAATTCTGGCAGAACCGGCAGAGCAGATTGCACGAACTCATGAACGCGGTCCCGGATCCGTGGGTCCCCACCAGAGGGGTCTCTTCTCCGAAATGGGGACCATAACTCGCCACACGGGCCAGGCGTCCGGTCCGACAGAATCCCTGTTCATCCTCCAGCCGGTTTACACCGCACCTCCTCGGGCACAAGGTGCACCGTGCCATGAGACCCACGGCCTGTTCAGAACGGCTCTTCAGTTCGCCGGTTCGCCCGGCAGCGCGATAGGACGGCTCCACAAACCCCTCTACAGAAAAGCCTCCTTCCGGCGTCGCACGGGCTTATCCGGCAGGAGGCGTTTTGTGCAGTCCACAGCGGGTCGAATCAATCGCGGCCGCCACCGAAGATGCGAAGCAGCATGAGAAAGAGGTTGATGAAGTCCAGATACAGGGAAAGGGCCCCCAGTATGGCGCCCTTGCGAATCACGCCGGCATCCAGCCCCGCCGGCTGGGAAAGGGCCATGTTCTTGATCTTCTGGGTGTCCCAGGCGGTCAGGCCCACGAACACAAGCACCCCGATGTAGCTGATCACCATGCTCATTCCGCTGCTTCGTATGAACAGGTTCACCAGGGACGCGATGATAATCCCGATGAGGCCCATCACCAGGAAGCCGCCGATGGACGTCAGGTCCCGCTTGGTGGTCCATCCGTAGATGCTGCAGGCCAGAAAGGTGCCGGCACAGATGAAGAAGGTGCTCACGATGGATGCCCTGGCGTATACCAGAAAGATGAACGAGAGGGTCACGCCGTTCAGGCCGGCGTAGAGCACGAACAGACCCGTTGCCGTTCCCGCGCTCATCCGGTTCACCATACCGCTGATGGAAAAAACCAGGGCCAGTTCCGCAATGATCAGCCCGAAAAAGAGAAGACGGTTTCCAAAAACAAGCTGCATGACGGCCGGGCTGTTGGACACGAAATAGGCGGTGAATCCGGTGAGCGCCAGCCCGATACACATCCAATTGTACACGCTTCGAACATAGTCGTTGACGAGCACCTCGGTTCGCGAGCTCGCCATGGACCTGGGATCAACCATGAACAACACCTCCTGAAGGGTTTCGTGGATACCTCGTAAACCGATGACGTTTTCCCGTATTCGAATATATTATAGTTCCCCCCGGCCATAGTTCAAGAGGAATTCATCCTCTGCCTGCCTCGAACTCACCGGGGCGAGACCGCTCAGGATGGCCCGATTCCAGGACGGCGCAGGCCCGTTCCCATACCTCATCCACGCCGATCAGATCCATACAGGAGGCTTCCGGCCGAAGGCAGGTTTCCTGGCGGCACCCACAGCAGGAAACGTTCTTGAAGACCACCCGGCCCCCGGGACTCAACGGCCTCCACATATGCGGGAACGTGGGTCCGAAGAGGCTTACCGTCGGACAGCCCGCGGCCGCGGCCAGGTGACCGGGCGCGGAGTCGTTTCCAATGAAGAGGACACAACGCCGAAGCAGTTCCCCTGTCTCCAGAAGGCTCAACTCCGTGCTCTGAAACGCCGGGGGCACGCCCATATGCCGAGCCACCTCGCCGAGCAGTTCTCCTTCTCCAGGGCCGCCCATGAGCAGCACAGCGGCTTCGAACCGTTCAGCCAGCCGGCGGGCCACCTCGCCGAACCGCTCGGGCCGCCAACAGCGCAGCGCGCCCCGGGCACCGGGATGCACCGCCACCCAGGGTCGATTCAGGTGCAGTCCTGCGGTCTTGACGAGCCGGTCCACCGCTTGAACCACGATCGGGGGCACGTGCAGACTCGTGGTCCGCTGAAACCCATCCAGTCCAAGGACACGGAGGGATGCGAGCTGGTGATCCACGATGTGGGTCGTTTTGGGATCGGAATCCACGAACCGGTTCATGAGCCGTTTGGACAAGGTGCCCGCGTGTGCGTGAGTGATTCGAACGGGCGCCCCGGTCAAGCGGCATAGGATTGCCGCCCGGTCTCCGTGGGTATAGTCGATCACAATGTCATAGTGAGCCGATCTCAGATCCCTGAAGAGCCGGGCCTGGTAGGCCAGGGATTTCCTGCCGCCATTCTTGACCAGACCGTAATCATAGACCCGGACTGCTCGAATCTCCGGATGATAGGCCAGCACGGACTCGGTTCCCCGCTTCACGAGCACATCCACTGCGGTGCCCGGGGCGAGCCGGGTGAGGTTTTCCACAACCGGAACGATACTCAGTGTATCCCCGATGTATCGAAGTTTGACGATCAGGATCTTTTTATGGGTCAAGTCCATGGAGGTTTCCAGGACATTCCGGGGCAAGGCGTATGTCCCAAAGGGAAACGCCCACCTGCCCGAACATCATTCACGGCAGGCCCTTTGTTCGCGAAGCTTGGCGTACTTGAAAAAGGAGCCGCCCGCATTCATGAGTGAAATCACGAATCCGTCGAAGCCCTCCTGGAAGCCTCTTTCCAGGACATAGGTGCGAAAAAACATCCATAAGGCATGAAGCGGAGGCGTCAGAGGCGAAGCACTTTTTCCGGCCTCGAACAGAGATCGGGACGCCAGGTCGGAATAAAGCTCCATCTTGGCCACCAATTCGGAATAGTTGCGGAAGCTGAAGTGTTCGATCGGGGAGTCGAGGGATTGAACTCCGTCACGGGTCACCCACTGCTCGTGAACTGCGCGGCCGTCGAAAGCGCCCCTGCGTCGATCCACCAGCCGGACGATTCGATCGGGCCACCAGCCGCAATGCCGAATCCAGCGCCCGTGAAGGAAATTCTTGCGGGGAAAACTGAATGCGGCCACGGTCCTGTCCCTGGATTTCAAGGCCTCGCGAATGGCGGTCGCCGTCCCGGGCGGCGTCCTCTCGTCCGCGTCCAGGATCAGGACCCATTCGTTGACGCACTGGTCCACTGCGAATTGCTTCTGTTGTGAAAATCCCCGCCACGGTTCCACAAGGACCCGCGCGCCGGCGGATCGGGCGATCTCCACGGTGCGATCCGTACTCCCGGAATCCACCACAACCACCTCATCGGCGAATGACGCGCTTTCCAGGCACGCGGGAAGCCGTTCCTCTTCGTTCCGGGTGATCACGGCCACTGAGATCGGGATTGGCCCCGGAGAGACACGGGTTATGGCAGTCCCGTTTTCCGCTCGAGGGTTAGACACGGGTCCGATCCATGGCATTCAGGACCAAGGTGATGGGGCGGTCCTCCTCAGCGGCGCCCGAAAACCGGATCGGCCCGGGACGACGGAATTGGTCGTCACCGGGATGGGCCGCCATCCACTTCTCCCGGAGGGCCTTGACCACCCGGAAGGCCGGGGAATGGACATCCACCACGCTCTTCTCCAGGACAAGGGTGAGTTTCCCTTTCCGCTCCTCCAGGTGCATGAGCGGCGCAATGGGAATCCCCATGGGCTCCCATTGAGAAAAATCCAGTTCGAGGTTTTGAATGGAGGCCATCTGTCCGGTGGCGCCGTTTGCGATCAGGCTGAACACGCACCAGCCGAGGTTGTAGGTGTAAATGCAGTCAAATCCCGTGGGATCGTTGCCCCGGCCGTCGTAGCCGTAAAAATGGGTCTGGGTCTTGAAGTTGGGGACGGATTTCTTGAAGAGCTTTTCCACCGCCGCAGGCAGGTGATCCTCCTCCCCCACCAAACCCTCCCGAACGAGTTCCTGTCGCAGGGTCTTGAGCGAGATGATCTCCCCTTTCATCAGAAGCATCCCGTCCTCGTCCCAGTTGGCGAACATGGCCCGTCCGAATCTCTCCACGTGAACACCGCCCTTTTCCAGGACCTTGCGACAGTAAGCCGGATCCAGACCGATGATGTATTCGCCCCGTTCGCGAAGGATGTGCAGGTAGTCCTGGACCAGCCCCATGATCACCTTGTCCGTTTCCACCAAGGAATACTGGAAATTGCCGTGGCTGTCCCGCTCCATGAGCAGGCCTTCCTGGAAAAACACCGGCAGGTCATTGAAGAGTTCATCGTCCCGGTCGCTCCAGATGGGTATGGCGCCCTCTTCCCTGAAGTGACGGGCCAGATTCCTCAGGTAGTCCAGTTTGTCTTCCAGTCTGGGATGCCGGGTGTGGAAGTCCCTGTCATGGGTCTCGTTGTACTCGGCGATGATCTTGCTCAGCTTGATGATGAAGGCCTGAATATCGTTGATGAACTCCAGGACCCCCTCCGGTATGACGATCAACCCGTAGTTCTTGCCCGCGGCGGCCCGCGCCACGATCCCCTCGCACACGATACGGGAGAGATGGCGAAGGGTCATGCCGTAGGCGCTGTAATCCGTTCGCCCCTCCCTGGCGGCCGTCTCCAGACGCCGTTGGTCCACGTAGTTGGCCAGGTCCTCGCCGATCAAGGTCATGTTGGCATGGGTCTGCAAGGCTACTTCCAGTGCCAGGTGGCTCGCCACCCGTCCCATGACCTTGCAGATGTGCCAGTACTTGACGTCCGAACTGCTGTCCGTGCAGAGGTTCGCAATGTTGTTCGAGAAGGCACGGGCCGCTGAGTGAAATCCGAAGGACATGGCACACAGGACGTTCCCGTTCGCGTCTCTCACTTGGATGTCACCGTCGATGGTCTTGGGCACTCCGATGACATGAATGCCGTCCTCATACAACTCCTCGGCGAGAAATGCGGCGTTCGTGTTGGAGTCATCACCGCCTACGATCACCAGGGCGTCCAGGCCCAGTTGCCTGCATGTATCACGCGACAGATCCATCTTGGCCTTGGTGTCGATCTTGGTCCGGCCCGTCTTGATCATGGTGAAACCACCCAGGTTCCGATACCCATTCACCATGTCGAGCGTGATCTCGATGCACTCGTTCTCCACAATGCCGTCGGGGCCCAGGAGAAACCCGTAGATCCGGGAGTCCGGGTTGGCCGCCTTTGCCGCATCGAACAGACCGGCGATGACATTGTGCCCGCCGGGAGCCGGCCCCCCTGAAAAAACGATGCCGATGTTCCTGGGTCGTGCATAGGCATCGGCAAAGGAAGGATCGGGGGCGTCCTCCCGCACCACCTCCTGGACCCGATTTCCGATGATGGCGGGTAACACCGTCGCTGCATGGCGGTCGATCTCGAACGAATAGGCGTCACTCTCCTTCAAACGGGTGGCCCGCCCTTGAAACGCCCGGCATAGGGGGGGTTTGAAACTGCGTCGCTCGACCTGCTCGCGACTGACGCTGGAGACCACTTCCCGGACCTCCGGCCGCTCCAGAAACCCATCCACACCCATTTCCGTTTTATCAACCATAGGACCTCCACTTCATTTTTCGTGCGTTCCAGGTCGGTTTGTTTATAATAGAAACGTCTGTGGATTCTTGTAAAGAGAAACCTCCTTCACGGTCACCATGACCTGAACGCGGATACGCTCCCGGACCAGGAGACCCCCATGATCAAGATCAAAGACGATCCCGAGCGAAAGACATCCAGGGTCATCATCGACCTTCTGATCTCCATACCGATTTTCGATACCCTGGATTCAGACGAACTCCGCCTCGCCACCCGGTACATGAACCTGATGGACGTAAAGGCAGGGGAAACCGTTTTCAAGGAAGGGGACCAGGGCAATTACGTCTGCTTTGTCGTGGACGGGGCCCTGGAGGTCATCAAGGGGGCCGGAACGGGTTCTCAAGTGGTCATCGCGACACTGGGGAAAAACCGTTCCATCGGAGAAATGGCCGTGATCGACGATTTTCCCCGATCGGCCACGGTCCGCGCTAAAAACCCCAGCACCCTTCTGATTCTCACTCGCGAAGGATTCGAAAGCATTCTCGAAAAGCATCCCGGCGCCGGGATCAAGATCCTCAAGGGGCTTGCCCGGCTGCTGAGCCAGAACCTCAGAAAGACCTCGAGTCGCCTGGCTGATTACATGCTTCCTTTATAGTCTTCTATCCTTTAACAGCCTCTTTCTCATCTCTTCAAAAAAGAGATCGCGGATCGTCTGAACGTGCCTTGCCTCGTCGGCATGGAGGATCGCTTCGTCTTTGTGCTTATGCCTCTCCGGTTCGACCTGAAGGACATAGGAATTCGGGAACCGATCCCAGAACCAGTCCGCGGAACCGAACTGGATGGTTCCGGGATCCACCGTCGGAATCCCGGCCATGGACTCGCGCAGTAATCGACCGCGACGGCTGTTCTCCAGGCAGAGGGCGATATAGGCGATCCGGTAACGGACCCGGCCGCTGAACGCCGCCGGGACAGAATCCAGTGTGTGGATGTCCTGCCCGGGATCACAGATGAAATGCCCCGCGCAGCTCTGGAGAGGAAAGCAGTGTGGAAGTTCGGCGAACCCGGAAACAATGTCTGCGATGGGCGCATCGATGGACCCTGAATCGAGCGTCAAGATCGTGTTCCGCCGGTCCAGGTCGTACTGCTCGTTTATTTCAAACTCCCGGTATTCGGTGAAGGTTTCCAAAGGTCACTCCTCCTGGAATTCAAAGGTCCCGGGGTCATTTGCGGCCTGCTTTCTTTTGCGCATGGCCCGCCAGATCCCTCCTTCGCTGAAACACGTCCACGCCCAGCCAAGCCAGCGGGTGAGTGAAAAAGCGAGCCACAGGGCCCAGAGCAGCATGAGAATGCGAAACACCAGCAGAGGGACCGAGACAACCCAGGGTTGGGGCATGGCATCCTGAATTCGATCCTGGGTCCAGTGCAGCGCCAGGGCGGTGGATCCGTTTCCCGCGATCTGCATGTCCGGAATGCCCAGCAGACCTTTCTGAACGGCCGCATACATTCCCACAAACGCGGCCGCGGTCCAGATCACCAGAAGGACCTGAAGTGCATTGAACCGCACGGCGCCTCCACCTTGAGTCGGAACCGACGTACGCCGCAACCCCATGACCAGAAACCACCCAACGATTCCAATGGCCACCAGCGGGTGCACCTGGGTGAGTCCGAGCCCCATCAGGACCCAGTGACGGGTCTTCAGGGGAGTCCAGGAAACCCTGCCCAGGGCGACCGCCGCCAGCATCACCACCACTAGATAGGTCCAGAAAAGGACGGACGGCCCGAGGCGGGGCCCTTCGGCCCACAGGACCCAGCGGTTCCGGGGCATGTTATACGTGACTCGGGCGTTGACGGCCGGCCCTCCGAGCCCGACCAGGGGCGCCGTCGTCATGAGAGGGGCATCGGACTCCTGGTACCACTCCACCTGGGCGGTTTGACGGCCCGGCGTCAATGGAATCACCACTGTGCCGTCCTGCATTCGAACGGGAAGACTCTTTCCATCGATCTTCACGACCTGCAGGCGCGCCTGGTCCGGAAGATCGATCCGCTGCCGTCCTCCCCGGCTGGTCCTTACAGTAAGGGTCAGAACGCCCTTGTCGAAACGCTTGCCCGCCGTCCAGGACAGGTGCGCCTCGTCCCGTGTGGTGGATGGGCCTGGCATGGCCTTCGGCCGGGTGACCGCAATAGTCACTTCCTCACCGGGCCAGGGTCTCCATTCGGGCTTCCAGAACCCCTGCCCGTCCTGGTGGTGAATGACCGGTATTCCAGCGGCATCGCAATGCCAGACAGGACCGGCGTCCAGAATCCACACTTCGGTCCAGGGGACGTCCTCGGCAGCCCGAAGTCGTATCTTTTCAGCGGGTTCCAGGGAGGAAACCCACTGAAGGACGGTGTCATCAGGCCCCATGTGCACTCGGGCCTCTCCCTTTTCCACCGGAACGCCTTCCGTGTGCACGGACTCTCCTTGAATCAGAGGTACGGCGACGACCACCGGCGTCCCTGGGGGCGTCACCCTTCTCACCTCGGTATCCACCTCCCAGGTGAGGCCGAGGTGAAGGGTCCGTGTTATCTGCAGCAGGGGAGGAAGACCCCCGCCCAATTCAGGGGAGGCGGCGTCATCACCTACCCTCTCCGGCGTCAGCAGCAGGGTTCCTTCCACGGTCCCATCCGAATGAACCCCCCGCACGTCCCATCCCCGTGCCTGAATCACCGCCCGCCGCGGCCTCAAAGGCAGGGAGAGCTGCGTGGGCCGGCCCTCTGCAAGATTTCCGTGCAGAGTCCACATGTGGATCCCTTGAGGCACCATACCCCAGAGCCGGCCTTCGGCATCCCGCAGAAGGGCCGGGACGGTACGGCCGTCCATCAGGACCCGATCCGGGGACCAGGTGTTCAGACCTCCGGGCAGGGGAACCGCTGTATGGGCCGCGGCATGGACCTCCAACCCGAGAGTCAGTTTCCCGTCTCCCGCCTCGAGGACCATCTTGGCCATATCCGCGCAGCGGGGGTAACAGTCCTCCGGTTCCAGAAGCCGCCTTTCGAATTCCTCGAGCAGCCACTTCGAAGGAAAGCCGCCTTCAGCGGAAGGTTCCGCCCCCGCCGGCTGCGGCAAGAGGACCATGAGGAGCAGTATGGCGGCTCCGGCGCCTGCTCCACGCATGGAAACCCAAGGTCTCTTTCCAATCAGGGCCGTGATCAGGATCGCCAGCAGACCCACGTGCAGAAAACAGAGAACTCCGTTCACTCGGGGGGACAGAAGCCAGAGCCGAATCTCCTGGTGTCGATCCACAGGGCCGTTCCATCCCATGGAGACGGTTCTCCATGACCAGGACGGCAGGCCCGGACCGGTCTGGATCAGGGCGTCGGGATCCTGAACCAGTGCCGTCTGTTTCAAGGCCGACGAACGAACCTCGCTCTTTCCGGCATACCGTCCCACGGACTTGGCGGCCCCTGTGATCGCTTCCCCTTCCCGGGCCGCACCCGCAAGGGGCTCCTGCGCCGCAGGAGCGACATCCTTTTTCATTCCTTGAAAACGAATCCCGCCCGTTTCCCATGACCCGGGGGTTTCCAGTTGGGGATAGAGCCCGATGCGGGCCTGCTGGACCATGAACGGAATGGAAAACACCAGCAGGCTGACCACCGCCCCCAGAAACCAGGCCTGAACGAGTCTTCGAAACCATCCTCCGGAGATCAGTTTCAGCAAGGCCATGGACGCCAGCAGGTGGAGCCACACCATCCGAGGCGAGTCGGGTTCATGATAGATCAGACCCACGCACACCAGGGCCACCAAGCCCCATGGCCGGCCGCGAAGCTTCCAGACGGCAACAGCAATGATCAGCACCAGGAAAAGATCCAGAAGGGTCCATCGCTCGAACCAGGTGCCCGGGATCACGTCCACCCCACGGGCGGTCAGAAGACGCCATCCGGGAGGCAGGTGAAGCACGGCCGAGACCGACTGGAAGTCGTGATCCCATCCCACAAGGGGGAGGTGGGACGTGGAGGCCTCAAAACGCGAGTCGGCCGTCAGGTGGAGATTTCCCCGTCTCACCTCAACGCCCGCTTTGGTATCATCGCCTCCTCCCTGCTTCGTGATGAGTTGGTCCTTTCCATCCACCTGAACCCGCCCCAGCTCCGTAGGTGGATTCATGGCCAGGGACCAGTTTCGAATCATGTTCCCGGTGATCCGGTCATGGATCGTGTACCCGGCTCCATCGAAATCCAACCACCAGGTCCTCTCCATGTGGAGCCGGTCGGGACCGGGTTCCGGATCACCACGGCGGATCTCTCGAAACCGGACCGTGTCGCCGGGTCGGACCTCGTACGCCGGAAAGGACCGCCACTGGGAAGGAACGTCGGCCTGAGTGGGATCAACGGCGGAAACCCCCTCCACCTTGACCATACGAAGGTGATTCCGGGGCTCAAAGGACCAGATCTCCCGGCCCATGCTTCCTCGAACCGGGCCGATTTCGTGGATCGGTCCTTCCATCCTGCTCACGATTTCAATGGCCCACCGACCGGGGCGGACCTGAAGGACAAGGCTGCCTTCGGAATCCATGCGCGCAGGGATCCCGCTCTCCATGCGCATGGGAACGGCACCCTCCGGAAAAAGCCCTTCCAGGGAGATCTCCCTGGGACGCCCCGAGACGCGGACGTCGAGTTGCGTGACCACTTCCATGGGAATCGTGTCTCTCAAGAGACGGGTGACCTTGATCTCGAGCCGGTCTTCCCGGTCTTCCTGGAGTTCCCGCTTTTTCAGCCACAGGCGGCCATCCGGTTCCCGCCTCGGGAAGGCCAGGAGTTCTCCATGAATCCGGACATCCACCAGCCCCGTGGCCTCCGGAATACGGATCATCTCGGGAATCGCATCCCATGAAAACGTGCCGGTCAGGTGGTGCTCACCCTCAGGGAGGTGGACATGAGGCGCCCCGTCCCTTCCCACCAGGGGCAGACGCCGTCCGTCCACCAGGACCTCAACGGGCCATTGGCCCGCACCTCCCGGAAGGGGCACAAAGAGGTCATCGAAGAGGGACCAGTCCTGGGAAAAACGGCCCCCGGCATCATTCAGGTCCAGGGAAAGCCGGGAAGGCCAGCGACAGTGGTGCAACTCGGGATTGTCAAACGGCGAGGGACATTGTTCGGTCTCGTGGCCGTCCAGGACCCAGGAGGCCCAGGGCCGAAGGGCCGGCGGGGCGTCCGCCTCTTCCATTGCACCGCTCATGGCTGGGAGTGCAAGCATCCATGCCATAGCGCAAAGGATCGGAATCGCCTTCATCCGTATCGACGTCATGGTCCCCTCCGATGAAACGGCCTTTCAGAAACGAGACAGACCCGCATCCGGGCCTCATCCCTTGAACGGGGCGTCCAGCAGGGCGATTCTCAGGGTATTCAACCCGATGGCGGCGCCTCGCCTCCGCAGCATGCCCAGCGGGCCCCCGGCCTGCCACGAAAAGGTCGTCTCTCCAAGACCTCCGTGCAGAGCTACAACTCCGGTCATGCCGTCCTGTTCCAACTCCGGACCTGGAAAGCCCACCACGGCAAGTCCGGCCACAGCCCCGGCCCTCACTCCGGCCTCCCGGGCCAGGAGCCGCGCCCCATCTTCGAGATCCGACGGCGGATCCTCACCGAGCCACCCGGCCACCGCTTCGCGGTTGGGGAGCACCAGGCTGAGGCCCACCGGCGAATAGTCCAGATCATGAAGCCGCATGGCCAGCCGGCCCGACGTGAAGGTCTCCACAATGGCCAGGGAGGCATGGCGGTTTTTGAGAAGGCCGCCCACCACCCCTTCCAGGCTCTCGTCATCCACTCCGTAGATCTTTCGCCCCAGCCGGGACCGGATCTCCTGCTCCAAGGCACTCACAGATCGGTTCAGTTCCGACGGCCTCGATCCCTGAGCGGTGATCTGGACCTGGATCTCGCCGTCGGAGGCCAGGAGCGCCACCTCGGGGTTCCGCCCTTCTCCCATGAGATCACCCACGATGCGGTCCACCTTGCTCTCGCCCAACCCCACCACACGAAGAACACGGGTAAGGATCCGGCTTCGCTCCAGAGAAAACCGTTCATGAAGCCAGGGAGTGATCCGGGTTTCCATCAGGTATGCGAGCTCCCGGGGAACACCGGGAAGGCAGATAACGGGTTTTTCGCGAATGTCTACAATGAACGCCGGCGCCGTGCCCACGGGGTTGGGAACGGCCAGGCTCCCTGCAGGAATAAAGGCCTGCTTTCGATTGTTGTCGGGCATGCGGTACCCGATCTTTCGAAACACGGCCTCGATCTGGTCCATGAGTTCCTGCCGAAACTCCAGGTCCACTCCGGCCACGCGGGCCACGGTCTCCCGAGTGAGATCGTCTTCCGTGGGACCCAGTCCTCCGGTGATGATCACCAGATCGCATCGGGAAAGGGCGCGGACCAGGGCCTCCTCCATGTCCGCCACCCGATCTCCCACCGCGGTGCGGAACCGGACGCGAATCCCGATCCGCCCCAGTCCACGAGCCAGGTCCGAAGAGTTGGTGTCCAGAACCCGGCCCAGAAGGAGTTCCGTTCCAATGGTCAGAATTTCACAGGAAGGCGTGGGAATCGATAAGGTCACAGGCAGACCCTCGGCCCGGAAGAGGAGGTCCTCACCGGCGGGAAAGGGGTGAAAGGAAACGGGTTTTTTATACTCCATGATACCCGGTATGGCAAGCCTTACGGGATGTTTCGGCACACAAAAAGCATGATAAAATCAACGCAAAGCGATTCGAGCGACCACACCCCGGGGGAAAAACAGTCCCGCTGCCATGAGACCGGCCCCCATGAGGGCCAGGCTGGCATCCCATCCACGGGTCCAGAGCCATTCCTGAAGGCCGATGTAGAGAACCACGCCGAGCAAGGGTCCCCATCGTGATGCCGGACCGCCGAGAAGAACGGCCACCACAGGAGCCAACGCCACCTCCAGGCCGAAAGCGGACTGGGGGCTCACGTAGGCCATGGGAAAGGGATAGATACCGCCGGCAAGGGCCGCCAATACCGCGGACAGCATGAGGGCCCGGCCTCTGACGGAGCCTGCAGGCACGCCGGCGCATACAGCCGCCTCTCGGTCCGCAGCCGTTGCCCGAAGGGCCCGACCAAACGCCGAGTCCAACAATCCTTCGTGCACCCGGATGCCGGCCATGAACAGTACCAGTGCCCAGCGAAACGGTCCCTCCATACCGGAGGGAAAGGAGAGGGAAATGCCGGCCGTCCCGCCGGTCAGTGCCTCCAGGTTCCGGGCAAGAAGGCCGCAGAAGAGAAGAATCACGAGAGACGCCATGGCAAAAGGAACCCCACGCAGGGGGACGAGAAGGGGGATACAGATCATGGCCGCCGCGGCGCCTACCGGACCGGCGGCCAGGGCCGCGACCCACCATGGCGCGCCGCTGTTTGCCAGCAGGGCGGAGGTGTAGACGCCGATACCGAAAAACACGCCGTGCCCCAGATGGAGTTCACCACCCAGGCCTCCGAGGACGTCATAGCTCAGGGCCAGAGTACCCTGAAGCAGGAGGGTCCAGGCGATCATGGCTCCGTAGGGCCCCATCCACTCCGGACCGAGTACGGCCAGCATGGCTCCGGCCGCCGTCGGAAGCATCCACATCCTCACCAGGTCCTCCTTCGCCCCATGACGGGAAGGATGGCCAGAAGCAGGACATAACCCAGGGCCGGACTCCAGCGAAGGCCCAGGACCTGCCCCAACAGGGCCTCTCCCACCCCGAGGCCCATGCCCGCTCCCAATACTCCCAGAGGGGAAAGGGTGCCGCCCAGAACGGCCAGGACCAGCAGGCGAATGGTCATGGCCATACCTTCCTGAATGGACACGGTGTAGGAGAGGGCCAGGAATCCCCCGGCCAATGCCGAAACGGCGACCCCCAGGGCGACCGCTCGACGACCCAGTGCGGCCGTGTCCACGCCCACGAGCCAGACCGGCTCCCTGCCGAGGTCCCAGGCCACAAACGCCCTTCCCCACCGGCTCCTTCGGAGATAGAGTTGAAAACCGACGGCAAGACAGAGCCCCGACGCCAGGAGTCCCAACTTGGCCGGTGGGACGGCCACACGCCCCAGGAAAAGGGGCGCCGGCGCCCAGGCCAGGGCCGTGCCCGGAAGGGGCCAGAACCGTCCGCCCACATGCTCCAGGATCAGGGCCGCACCCAGGGTAACCAGGAAAAAAGACCGCGCCCGTTCCTCGGTGAGCCTTCCCCGAAAGAGTATCCCCGGGTGGAGCAGCCATCCTGCGGCCCATCCGCAGGCCGTCATCGCGGTGAGCACCGCGATGAGACGGATGGCTCCATGGGCCGTCACGGACGAGAAGCCCAGGGCCCAGACGATCCAGAGGTGACCGAACGTGAGGTGAACGCGACCCGTGGCCCCCAGGATGAGCTGGAAACCCACGGCCGCCGTACCGTAGAGGGAACCGAGAAAGAGTCCCCCCAGGAAAATCCGGGGATCCAGGATCATGGGCTGACGCTCTTTCTCGAGCCGGCCGAAGGATAGACATGCCGGGACGTGGCTTTGTCCGGAGGCCACACCATCTCGTAGCGGCCATTCAGGATCTGTGACGGGTAGGTGTTGATGGACCCCACCCCATCGGGCCTGAAACGGACCGGACCTCCGATGGTTTCGATCTCTCCTTCATGCATCGCCTTTATAAGGATATCCGGATCCGCCGTTTCCGACCGCGCCGCCGCGGCCTCCACCACTTCAAAGGCCACCATATAGGCCGGCGCCCACGGATAATCTCCCAGGTCGATTCCGCTCTGCCCGAGGATCTCCTGAAAGCGTTCATGCTGCCCCAGCGTCATGCCCGGGGTCCAGTAGGACTGCCCCGTCACATACTCGGCGCCCGGACCGAGGGATCTGCGAAAGATCCCGCTGTGGTGAATGGCATGAAACTCACGCGGACACAGGCCCGCTTCCCGTGCCTGGCCCATGAACTGGACCGCAAAGGGGATATTGGACGAGATGAAAACGATATCCGGATCAAGGCGCTGGAGTTCGGACAGCACGGATGAAAAATCCCGGCAGTCAGGCGGGGCGATTCGGCTCGCGAGCACGCGAAGGCCCGAGCTTTCAGCCAGTGCCGAAGCCCCCTGATGAACCCCCTTGGGATGCAGCGTGTCCTCCACCACGAACGACACGGTGCGAGCCTTCCCCTCGGCGCGAATCATTTCCCAGTACCGGTGCGTGTACCGCGGGGCCTCATCAATGACGCACACGATCCAGCGATAGCCCCGGCTGTAAATCTTGGGGGAATTGGCGCAAACCGCCACAAAGGGAATGCCGTGGGTCTCGGCTGCGGTGGATGCCGCGAAGGTGAGCGGGCTGGAATACGGTCCGATCATCAGATGAACCTGATTCACCACGGCGAGTCGTTCGTACATGCGACGGGCCGTGGCCTCATCACTCCTGTCGTCGTAGACCACTACCTCCAGGGGACGCCGATCCTTTCCGACCCGAATGCCCCCACTCTGGTTGACTCCATGGGCCCAGGCCTGGAACAGGGCTCGAAACGGTCCGACCTCCGTGGCAAAGTGCCCGGTCTCAGAAACCGTGGCCCCGATCCTCAGAGGCTCCACCGCCTCGGCCGAAGAGGCGATCACAAGACCGGCCAGCAGCATCACCATCCATCTCATTCCCTTTCCCATGACAACCCTCCCTTTGTGGCGTCCGGCCCTGAGCCCGCCGGTCATCGGTCGTCGACGTTCGACCGCTGGTGCCTGGGCGGCGGTTCACCGCAGCCCTTCATGGTAAGAAAAAAAACAGGCCACCCGGCAAGAGCCTGGGTGGCCTGTGCGACCTGGCATAACTCCTGCCAGAGGTATGCCACATTCGCCTCTATTCTGTCAACAGGACATGAACGAACCGATTGACCCCTTCTCTACCCTCTGCTATGTTTTCCGCGCAGCGGCTGCGTCCGTCGACCTGCCCCGTATTCTAAATGTAAATACTGGATTCTCTCCCAGGAGTCATACGCCATGATGAACCTTCAAAGTATTCTGATCGATCATTTCGTTCATGAACTGGAAGCGGCCTATCACCGGACCTATGGGCTCCTCCACCCGGAATACGGAAACGTGCTTGCATGGTGCGGACACCAGGCCCTGGAGAACATCGCCAACTCCGATGCCCTCTACCACAACATGGAACACACCATGATGGTCACCCTGGTGGGCCAGGAGATCTTGAGGGGTAAACATCTGATTCAAGGCGGGGTGACCCCGAATGACTGGCTCCACTACATCCTGGCCCTCCTGTTCCACGACATCGGTTATGTCCGGGGGGTGTGCCGACTCGACACCGTCGGTGAATACGCCACCGGAATCGGGGAACAGACCGTCTCCATCCCCGCCCAAGGCACAGACGCCGCTCTCACCCCCTTTCATGTGGATCGGTCCAAGATGTTCGTCAGGGAGCGTTTCGGCAATAACTCCCTGGCCGATGTGGACGCGGAGCGCGTCGCCTCCTGCATCGAGATGACACGGTTTCCCGTGCCGGATGATGAGGCGCACCAGGACACCCAAGGCTACCCCGGTCTCACAAGGGCTGCGGACTTCATCGGGCAGATCGCGGATCCGGGCCACCTTCGCAAGATCCCCGCACTCTTCTATGAGTTCGAAGAGACCGGAGCAAACCGCGAAACCGGGTACAACAACCCGGGCGACATGCGGCACAAGTTCGGGCCGTTCTTCTGGGATATAGTCCACCCGTACATTCAGACCGCCATCCGATACCTTCAGATCACCCAGGAAGGAAAGCAGTGGATCTCCTCGCTTCATTCCCATGTCTTTGCCGTGGAGCATGCCGGTGTCGAACTGGCCTCCGGCCATTGGCTGGGACCCTGTGAGGATATGACCTGAGCCTGAGAGTCAAGGAAATCATCGGATGGATTGCATCGCCAACCACATGGATACGCCGCAGATCCCCATGGCATCGTGAAGGCCTCGCCTTTCCGCAGGGATCACTCTCCGTACAATGGAATGCCCAGGGGTTCCGCATTGACGATGCTTGGCGCGGCCTTCGGCGGGCTCACCCCCAGAAAGGGTGAGATGTCCGGACGGTTCCAGGCGGGCATGCGTCGAATCATCCCGGTCACATTCAATGCGGCCAGAACGGCCATCCCCTCCCGGGTCCAGCGCGTGGCGGAGCCGATGTGCGGAACCATCACCAGGTTGAAAAGATCCGAGAGACCGGGTTTCAGGTCCGGTTCGTCCTCGAAGACGTCCAGCGCCGCCTTGAATCCCGGATGTTCACGGCAGTGGGACACGAGCGCGGTCTCGTCCACCAGGGGTCCGCGGCCCGCATTGACGAGAATGGCGTTCTCCTTCATGAGTTCCAGTTGTTCCCGTCCGATCATATGCCGGGTGCTTTCATCCAGCACCACGTGGAGACTCACCACGTCCGATTGCTTGAGGAGTTCCTCCAGGGTTCCCGCCCTTCGGCAGGTGACCGGGGCCTCGCCCTGGGATGCCAGATACGCGCCGTAGTCCCGGACGGTCTGTTCGAGGTCCGGTTTGGGGCTTCGGTTGAAATAGATCACGTCCATCTTGTGCCCTTCCGCCATCATCCGCGCATAGGCCGATCCGATTCGTCCGGCCCCGATGATCCCCACCGTCTTCCGCCATAAAAGTTCCCCGAGAAAAAGGGATGGGAGCCACCCTTCGAATCTCCCCTCGCGCATGAAACGGTCGCCCTCCACGATGCGCCTGGCCGCGGCAAACGTGAGGGCGACGGTCAGCTCGGCCGTGGTCTCGGTCAGCACACCCGGTGTATTTCCCGCGGCGATGGCCCTCTTCGTGGCGGACTCCAGGTCCAGGTTATTGATGCCCACCGCGTAATTGCTGTAGACCCTGCCCCCGGCCTGCGAAAGGGCATCGAAAAGCGCCTCCCCCCACGTCTCGGTGAGCTGGCCGATGGCGCCCACGCACCGCCTGCCCACGGCCTGTAGGATCTCGCCTTCTTTCAGGGCGGTCTCGGATGTGCACACATCCACACGACACCCCGCCCCCGTAAGAATCTCCAGCCACCGGGTCCCCGGCAGAGCCTTGGTGACGATGATCCTGTGATCGCCTTCGGCATGGTGTATCTTCCACTCCGATCGATTCACCTTGTCCCTCCTTCAAACGAAGCGCCTGGACGATACCGGGTCGGCTGAAAATCGCCCTCCTGCCGCGCACCAGCTCCGGTGTCCCATATCCATCTGCAAAAACCTTACGCGAAGAACCGGCAGCCATCAAGGCCTGTTTCAGCGGCTGTTCCTCCCTGCATCCCATGATCCGTGGAGAAACCGGGGCTTGAGAATCCACCGCCGGCCTGGTATACGGGCATCCGGGTATCGGGTGTCAGGGATCAGGGATCAGGGATCAGGAAATGCGGGCCGGGGTCGGGTTCCATCGGAATGACCGGGTCCCCGGGGAGGAACAGGACATGGAGGTTCCGGGCGACATCTATCTCTGTCAGGTCAGCGAGACCGTGTCGTGCGGGGCATGCTGCGGCCTGTACAACACCGCCGAACCCTCCCGGGCCTCCCTCGAAAAAAGGCTCCTCCACCGCACCGAGGCCTTCGCGCAGGTCGGCCGGGATCCCGAGTCCATTCAGGCCTTCGCTCTCGCCATAGAGGCCCGGGAGCCCCGGGAGAGGCCCCTGCCCGGGTTTTACCACTGCCCTTTTGTGGGGCTGACCGGGCCGAACCGCTCTTGCGTGGGCTGCCTCCTTCACCCCATGGCCGAAGGAAACAACCATGTGGATCTTCGGGGGCTCAGCCACTACGGCGGCATGGCCTGCAAGATCTGTTTCTGTCCGGCCTATCGCGTTCTTTCCCCTTCCCACCGGGAGATCCTGCGGAAAACCGCAAAGGACTGGCACTCCTTCGGCATCCTCGTCACCGAGGCCCTCACCCTCGAATGCCTGTTTCAACACGCCGAGGCCCTGGCCGGGGGCCCTCTCACCATAGAGGCCGTGACAGAGGGTCGATCAGGGCTGAGCGCCGTACGGGACCTCTTCGGTCTGGTCCTGGACTGGCCTTTTCGAAGAAAAGGCTTTCCCCTGGGGACCTACTTTCTGGGGGACGCCCAGGTCCGGAAAGGCCCTGTGGACTATGGTGCGGCCGGCGCAGGCCCTTCCCGTTACGATCCGGTTTTTCAGGAACTGGCCAGCGAGTTTTCATCGCCGGCGGACCTTGAGCGTGCGGAGGAGATGGTGCACAGGGTTCTGGCCCGGCTGGCCGAGACCCTGAAGGAATCGTGCCGGTTGGTGTGAAAAGGTGGAAGTGAGGGTGGAAGTGAGGAGAAGGCGGAGTTATTCGAACACCTTTTCGTCCACGGCCTCGGCCTCGGCCGCGTCCTGCTCGAAGTCCCGCGAACCCTTTCCCCGTGCCTGATGGTACTCACGGTACCACTCGCCTGCGGTGATGGCGGCCATGATCTCGTTCGTCCCGGTCCAGATGGAGGCCAGGCGAAGATCCCGAACGATCCGCTCCACCGGAAAGACGTTGGTGTATCCGATCCCCCCCATCACCTGCATGGCGTGGTGAGCGGCCTTCTGGCAGGATTCGGTGACGAATTTCTTGGTCTCGGAGACGAGCCGTCGAATGCGGCGAGGCTCGACGCCTGCGTCCACGGCTCGCGCCGCGGCGTAGACCATGGCCCTGGATGCATCCAGGAGAGTGGCGGCCTCGGCCACCTGAAAACTCACCCCCTGGAACTCGTGAATGGGCTTCCCAAAGGCCTTTCGCCGGGTCGTGTAACCGGTGGCGACTTCCAGGGCCGGACGTGCCGCGCCGACGGTCATGGCGGCGGTGCCCAGACGCTCGGGGATCATCATGGTATTGAAGACGGCGTAGGCCCCGTTCGCCGATCCCACCACGTTCTCCCGCGGAACAGGGACATCGGTGAAAACGACTCGGCCCGCGCCTCCCCCGCGGCACCCCATGAGACCGTAGAGATACTCCGTGGTCACCCCCGGACCCCTGTCCACGATGAAGCAGGTGAGGGATCGGTGGGGCTCGGCGTCCGGGTCGGTGCGGGCGTAGACCAGAAAAAAATCCGCACCTTCGGCCCCCACGATGAACCGTTTCTGTCCGTTGAGCAGGAAGTGGTCCCCACGGTCCTCGGCGAGCGTGGTGGTGCCGAAAAAATCCGACCCTCCCCGTGGCTCGGTCAGGCACTCGGCCGCGAACTTCTCCCCTCGAAGGAGCGGCTTGACATAGGCCTCTTTCTGTTCGTCCGTGCCGTGAAGCACGATGGCGTCGCACACCAGTTCCGCACCCACTCCGAAGACGCACGCAAAGATATACCCCAGGGTACCCACCTCTTCCATGACCATACAGGTGGTCACCCAGTCCATGTCCCGGCCGCCCCATGTGGACGGATAGCGGCATCCCATGAGGTTGCGCCGGCCGGCTTCCTTTAGAAATTCCTTGGGGAATGAGATCCGATCCTGGTCCATGTCCAGAATCATGTCCCGCGGAACCCACCGCACCAGGTCCCGCACCTCCTCGCGCAGTGCGCGCTGCGCATCACTCAACAAAAAATCAAACACGACCGTCCCCTCACAGAATGATTCGACGCCCCGCCGGGGCACGCTTAGGGAAAAAGGTCCTCCTGCGGCGGGCCTCCCAGAAGCCTTCCCACTTTTCGAGACAGAGTTTTCAGGTCAAAGGGTTTCTGAATGAAGTCCTCACAACCCCGTTCCAGAATCTCGGCCGCCTTCCCTTCGATGCTGTAGCCGCTGGAGAGGAGGACCTTCACCTTTTCATCGATTTGCATGAGACGATCATAGACCTCGCCTCCCGATATGTCCGGCATGATCAGGTCCAGGATAACCAGGTCGATTCCAGAGTGATCCCGTTCAAAGATTCGAAGCGCTTCATGTCCCCCGGAGGCCTTCCAAACGGTGTAGCCCAATCTGCCAAGCATGTCCGCAGCCGCATTCAAGACCATTGGCTCATCATCCACGACCAGGATCGTCCCGAGTCCCGGGACGATTGAGGTCGTTTTTTCCTTCTGACCCGCGGCAGGGGCCTCGATGGTGGGGAGAAAAATCTCGAACGTAGTTCCTTCACCCTTCCTGGAGGACACATCAATGTATCCACCGTGTGCCTTGATGATTCCGTAAACCGAAGCCAGGCCGAGCCCCGTTCCCTTGCCGATCCCCTTGGTGGTGAAAAACGGCTCGAAGATCTTGGTCCGGGTCTCATCGTCCATACCCACCCCTGTGTCTCGAACCCGGAGAAGGGCGTAATCGCCTTCCTTGGGAGTGTAGGGCCTGTTCCGCATTTTCAGGCTGGTCACATTCTCCGTGACCAGGTAAAGATCTCCTCCCCTGGGCATGGCGTCGGCCGCATTCACCAGGAGATTCATCAGGGCCTGCTCGATTTGTCCCCGATCGGCGGGGGTGGAGCGTAAGGAATTGCAGAGGTGGAGATGCATCCGGATCTCCCTTCGAGCTGTGCTGAAGGTGTCGACCATCTCGGTCACGAGTTCATTGAGGTCGATGGGTTTGACTTCGTATTTCCCCTCTCTTGCGTAGCCCAGCAATTGCCGCGTGAGGTCTGCTCCACTCTTCACCAGTTTTTCGATCGTCTTGAGTCTGCCGTAGTAGGGATGACCGGAGTCCAGGTCCATGCCCATCAAGGAGGCGTTGCCCTGAATCCCCATCAAGATATTGTTGAAGTTGTGCGCGATTCCCCCTGCCAGGGTGCCCACCGCCTCCATGCGCTGGGCATGCTGAAGCTGCGCCTCCAGCGCCTCCTTTTCCTTACGGGCCATCCGGCGTTCGGTCACGTCCCGAAGCAACCCTCGAAACCCGACCGGCCGCCCCTCGGAATCCGTGAGAAGGGACACCGAGGTATCCACCGTCCTGCGGGCGCCGTCTTTTCCGACGATCTCCCATTCAAAGCCCTTGTCGGAACCGCCTGTGCGGTAGACCCGGTTGAATGCGGCGTAGACAGATGCGGCCATCTCATCATCGGTGAGTTCACGATAGCTCATCCCGATGATATCCTCCCTGGAATACCCGGCCATGGAGCACATGGCCGGATTCACAAAGGTGAAGTTCCCGGCCAGATCCACCTCATAGTATCCTTCATGGATGGTGTCGAGGATGCTTCGATATCGCTCTTCGCTCTCCCTCAGGGCCTTTTCCATCTTCAGCCGGTCGGAAAGGTCTCGAGCCGATCCGCGAACCCCCACTGGGGTTCCGTGTTCATCGAGGATCAGCGAATTCTTGAATTCAAGCACGCGCACGGAGTCGTCCGCCGTGACTACCTTGAAAAACCCCTCGTCCACTCTGTTTTCCCATATTCGCCGCAGATAGTCGCCGAAGAGGGGGCGGTTTTCCTCGGGCATGAGGTCCCGGGCGTTCAGACGAAGCATCTCATCTTCACTCCGGCCCACCAGTCTCTGAAATGCGGGATTGGTCTCGACAAATAGACCATCCATGTCGTGAACGTAAAGCATATCGAAGACATTCTGAAACAGGTCCCGATACTTTTTTTCGCTTTTTCGAAGCGCCGTTTCCGTGCGGATACGCTCGCGAATGTCCCGGTACATGCTATAGACGCCGACCTGCCGCTGGTCAAGAACGATGGGGAACACCAGTACTTCCACGGGAATGAGGGTGCCGTCCTTGTGCCGGCGCACGGTCTCGAAAGAGACTTTTTCCCCGACATCGATACGCCGTCTGAACTGCTCCGCCTCGTCCCGTCCTTCCGGAGGGACCAGGATGTCGTCCACGGCCCGTCCCGCCACGTCTTCCCGGGTGTAGCCGAAAAGGCTGGTGAATTCCCTGTTCACCTGGTGAATCAGCCCGTTGTCCGATTCTCTGACCATGGCCATCTGGGACGACTCGAAGACCTGAACCAGGTAGGCCCGCTCCAACTCCAGGGCCTGCACCGCCTTCTCCTTTTCTTCCAGGAGCTGATCGAGATCGATCTTGATCGCGGAGAGCCACTCCATCGGGAGCTCTTCGTCGTCGTTGTTCCCACCCTCGATCGGGACGAAATCCGGCCGGTCGAGGTGCGGTGAAAACATCGAAGACGGAACACCTTGAGGAAAGAGAATGTGGAGGGCCTGTTGTATGGCGGCCGGGAGATCGTCCGCCAGATGGACCTGCGGATCCAGAGGCAAAAGGCCCTTGGCCAGTTTGACGCTCATCTTGAAGAGAGAGGAGGTGTTGCAGAAAATGATGCCTGTCATGTTGCGCCGGCGTCTCATCCGTTCAATGAACGTCTTCCGCGCATCCAGGGTAGCCCCACGCAGACCGGCGTAGTCCTCGATCTGGACATAGGATTGGTTGGGGCCGAAAACCTCGCCGGCCACTTTTTGCGTGAGATCCAGGGCATCCTCCGTATCCTGCCGGTTCGCATGACCCGAAGGCCGGCTGTGGAGAATACACCCGCCGAGAACGCGCAGGGTCACCCGGTACTCCCGGCCGAAGTCCACATCCACCCATTCGGGTTTCTGCAGGATGGGAAGCCCGGACACCGGACAGACGCCACCGCATTTCAAGGAGTCTTTCACATGCGTATCGGCATTCATAGGAGTTCTGTATGGAGACTCCATGCAGATTCCTGCAAAGGATTCTCAAACCGTCCGGAGGTCCAGCCGCTCTGAAGGCCGAATGCCCTTTCCCTGCAGCCCCGGCCCGGACCTTTGACTCCATGGCCCCATCGGCTCCCCCGGATTTCCTGGGAACAATACTCCCTTTCTCACTCCAATGAAAACCCAAACCGATCCGGGGATCATCGATCCTCCGGGCCAGGCCTGTTGAACAGGCCTGTCCCTCGCATCGCCCGTCACGCCCGGTGGAATTACAGGGAGTGCCAGAGATACGGAGACAAGAAGCACCCCCTGCCATTTGGCCTCACCCGTCTGATCGGGAGTGCGGGGAGCTTCACCCGGGAAGGGACCGGGATGACCACATATCGGGAAAGACAAAGAAACAAAGCGTATCGCGCAAGAGGTACGGACGAAGGGTCATTCAGTGCCCGGCTCGTCGCCGCCACCCTGGTCCTGAGCTTCACCCTGTTCTTGGTCCTCGTTTTTGGATATGAGTCCTTGCTTTTTCTTTCTTTTTTCTTCCTTTTTCTTCTTTTTTTCGATCTCTTTCCGCCTTTTGTTCTGCTGGTAATTGGGCCTACCCATAAAATTCCCTCCTATTGGACGCGCCCTGCGTTCAGTCCCAAAAAGCGATCTCTCGGGCCGGCCACAGGACACTTCATGAACCATGAGACATACGACCTTTCCGCATGCCGAAATAGACAGGAACGCATGGTGAACATGCGCCCGTCAAGGAGTCCTTCTTGTGCCCGGAACATCCTGGAGTCCGGCATGAACCACTGTCCGCAATACCAAGAACATCAAAGGATTGCTGAAGGCGTATGCGTGTGCGCCGTATCGGGAATCCTGCAGATGGACGCGAAAACTGCGACTCACGGGGACCCCCCGTGGTCTGTATCGATCGGACGGATCGCGGACAAGACAGCCCCGGCAGGCGATCGCCTCTGTCCCCGACTGGACGATACCCGACACCACCCGGGGCACACCCTCAGATGGAAACCGCCCAACGTAGAGACGGGGCTTGATGGATAGATAGAACCTATGTCAACTGGATCGAAAACACAAGGACATTGTCCTCAAAACCAGGCATCGGTGATGCGTCTCATTTCATGGCAAGGCCGATAGCAGGTCATCGGAGACCCTTGGAGTGGCCTTGGCAGGGCGAACGACCTTCCGCCTTTTTGCTGGTGCGAGTCACACAAATCTGATATCCGCCCCCTATGGATGCCTTGATCGAAGAGGTTCGGGCCTATTCCCTGGCCTGCAGCGAAGGGGCACGGGGAAGCCACGACTGGGAGCACACGCGCCGAGTCCACGCCCTGTGCCTTTGCATCGGCCGCGCGGAGGGCGCCGACCTGACCGTCCTGGAACTCGCCGCATACCTTCACGACATCGGTCGCTCTGCCGAGGACGAGGCCCGGGGCGGGATATGCCACGCCAAAAGGGGTGCGGACATGGCCCGTGAATTCCTTCAAGTAAGGCTCGACGACCGCAAGGTCCTCCAAAATGTCATCCACTGCATACGTACCCACCGGTTCCGCGGGAACGCTCAGCCGAAAACCCTGGAGGCACGGGTCCTCTTTGACGCGGACAAACTGGACGCCATCGGCGCCGTGGGGATCGGCCGGGCCTTTCAATTCGCCGGGGAGGTGGGGGCCACGCTCCACAACCCATCCGCCGATCCCGTAGACACCCTTCCGTACACCCGCGAAGACACGGCCTACAGGGAATACCGGATCAAGTTGTCACGCATTCATGAACGGATGCTCACCACGGAAGGCCGCAGGCTGGCGGAAAAACGCCACGCCTTCATGGAGCGCTTCTTTGATCGCTTCCTGAAAGAGGTCAACGGCGAAGCATGAGAGTAACACGCACTCGCTCTTGAGGCTTATGATGTTGAACCGCCAAGGCAAGGAGGACACCCTGCAGCCGAGTTGCGGCGCCATCGAATCCACAGCCCTATGGCCACGGACCACGAGTCACGCATCACGATCACGACCCTGATCAAACAGCTCCGTGCTGATATACCGCTCGCCCGTGCTCGGAAGGACCGTGACGATCCGTTTGCCCCGGTTTTCCGGTCTTCGCCCCACCGCAAGGGCCGCCCAAACGGCCGCACCCGACGAGATACCGCACAGGAGCCCTTCCATTCGGGCAAGCCGGCGGGCCGTGTCAAAGGCCTCGTGGTTCTCCACGGTGACCACCTCATCGATCACGTCCCGGTTCAGGACTGCCGGCACGAATCCCGCACCGATCCCTTGAATGGGGTGAGGACCCGCATTCCCGCCGGACAGGACGGGTGAAGCGGCCGGTTCCACGGCCACGGCCCGAAAACCGGGACGCCGGTCCCGAAGCACCTCAGAAACCCCGGTGATGGTCCCGCCCGTTCCCACGCCTGCCACGAACACGTCCACCTCTCCGCCCGTGGCCTTCCAGATCTCCTCGGCCGTGGTCCGGCGGTGCACATCCGGGTTGGCCGGGTTGGAGAACTGGTCCGGCATGAAGGCGTGCGGATCTTCCTTGCAGATTTCTTGGGCCCTGGTGATGGCGCCTGCCATGCCCCGGCCTCCGGGCGTGAGGACCAGTTCCGCCCCCAGATGGACCAAAAGCTTGCGCCTCTCCAGGCTCATGGTCTCGGGCATGACCAGGACGAGCCGGTACCCGCGTACCGCGCAGACAAAGGCAAGACCGATGCCCGTGTTCCCGCTCGTGGGCTCCACGATCATGGTCTCGGGCCCGATCCGCCCTTGGGCCTCGGCCGCATCGATCATGGCCAGCCCGATCCGGTCCTTGACGCTCCCCAGGGGATTCCGGTACTCCAGCTTCACCAGGATCTCCGCCTTTACATCCTCGGCCATCCGGTGGAGTCGAACGAGCGGCGTATCACCTACTGTGTGTGTGACATCGGCAGAGATCCCGGTCATGACGTCATCTCCTTCGAGCGGCCGTGTTCGTGGCGGTGATACGTGTCGGTTTCGACGGTGGTTCGGGTCGTCAGTCTGCATCGGGTCTTCGGACCACGAGTTCCGGCCGCTTCATGAAGACCCGGGAGTCCGGCGGGACCGACTCGGTGAGCCAGACATTCCCGCCGATCACGGAGCGTGCACCGATCACGGTGTCGCCTCCCAGGATGGTGGCGCCCGCGTAGATGACCACGTCGTCCTCGATGGTGGGGTGCCGTTTCCGGTCCCGCAGTTCCGAAATGGCGTCCCGAGGGAGGGACAGGGCGCCTAAGGTCACTCCCTGATAGATCCGGACACGATCCCCGATCTCGGACGTGGCGCCGATCACCACGCCGGTGCCGTGATCGATGAACAGGCTCTCCCCGATATGGGCGGCCGGGTGGATGTCGATGCCGGTCTTGCTGTGGGCATGCTCCGTCATGATCCGGGGAATCAGGGGAATGTCCAGGTGGTAAAGCTGGTGGGCGATCCGGTAGATGGTGACAGCGAACAGCCCGGGGTAACTGAAGATGATCTCGTCAATGCTTCCAGCGGCCGGGTCCCCGGCATGGGCCGCGCGCACGTCCAGGGCCAGGGCCCTGCGCAGGTCCGGAAGGCCTCGCAGGAACAGGACGGCCGCCTCCCGCCCCCGGTCACGGCACAGGGAGCAGGGCTGTTCGTACCGTATGCATTCATGCCTCACGGCCAGGGTGATCTGCCCGCACAGGGCCTCGAACAGGGCCGAGGTCTGGTGACCCAGGGCGTATCCCACGTTGTTCCGATCCAGACGCTCGGAGATGAAATAGCCCGGGAAGAGGAGACGCCGGGTCATGCCGAGGATGTCGATCACGGCATCCCGGGAGTTGATGGGGTCCGGACCGATGTGGTCGAAGTTGCCGTCTTGTTCACACGACCGGACGAGGTCGTCCACGATGCCGGGGATCTCCTCCCGCCATCGCCCCTCATCCTCCGCCTCGATGCGGCACCGTTCTTCCCTCTTCTCCGAATCGTCGGTCATGAAGGCCGCCCTTTCGCCGGAACAAGGCCCATCAATCCACTCTGCCGGCACAGGAGGCCTTGGCCGGATCCCAGTAGGGGGAGAGGGAGCGAAGCCGCTCGATGATGGGCGGCGTCTTGTCGATGACAATGTCCACTTCCTCATCCGTGGTGTACACGCTCAGGCTGAACCGAATGGACCCATGGGCCATGGTAAAGGGAACGCCCATGGCCCGAAGCACATGAGAGGGCTGGAGCGAACCGGATGTGCAGGCCGATCCGGAAGAGGCGCAGATTCCCAGTTCGTCCATCATGAGAAGGATGGCCTCCCCCTCCACGAACTCGAAACTGATGTTGCTCGTGTTGGGGAGACGCTCCTCGGCGGCCCCGTTCACCTTGCTGTTGGGGACCCGGGCCGTGATCTCTTTTTCCAGCTTGTCGCGAAGCCTTCGCACCTCGGTGTTCTCCCGCTCCATATTGGCCTGGGCCAGTTCGCAGGCCTTTCCGAGGCCGATGATGCCGGGTGTGTTCTCGGTCCCCCCGCGGCGGTTTCCCTCCTGATGCCCCCCGATGAGAAAGGGAGAGAACTTGGTCCCCTTCCGCACATAGAGGACCCCGATCCCCTTGGGCCCATGGAGCTTGTGCCCGGAGATGGAGAGCATGTCGATGGCGCTTTCCTTGAGGTTTACCGGTACCTTCCCCACAATCTGGACCGCGTCCGTATGAAAGAGGATCTCCTGGTCGCGGGCCAGTCGAGCGGCCTCTTCCACCGGGAAGATCACGCCGGTCTCGTTGTTGGCCCACATGAGGCTCACCACGGCAGTGTCCGGCCGAAGGCTGTCCGCATACCGCTCCATGTCGAGCCGCCCCTCTCCGTCCACGGGGATCTCGGTCACCTCATATCCCCTCTCCCTCAGGTGCTGACCCAGGGTGTGGATCGCCGGGTGCTCCACGCGGCTGGTCACCACGTGCCGCTTTCCGGGGTTCACGGACAGGGCCGACATGACGGCCGTGTTGTCGCTTTCCGTGCCGCAGCTCGTGAAGAGAATCTCCCCGGGTTCGGCCCCCAGGAGGGCGGCCACCTGTCCCCGGGCCTCCCGCAGCCGGGCCGCGACCTGCCCTCCGAAACGGTGTGCACTGGAGGGGTTGCCGTAGTATTCCACGAAGAAGGGCGTCATGGCGTCCATCACTTCGGGAGCCACCCGGGTGGTGGCGTTGTTGTCCAGGTAAATGGTCTTCATGCGGGCACCTCCTCTACCTCGAGATCCGGCGCCACCATCTCCCGAAGTCTGGTCTCCACGAAGTTCTTCATGGTCTGCTGGCTGGCTTTGCACACAGCACAGGCGCCCCGCATGGAGAGAAGCACCCGGTTTCCGATCACGTCGATCAGTTCGATATCCCCTCCGTCCTGCTTGAGGGCCGGCCGAATCTCGTTTTCCAGGGTCTCCTCGATCAATCGAATCTTCTGAATGTTGCTCATCTGCGGCCGGACTCGGGGTTGTCTCTCTGCACGGACCCGGCTGATGATCTCACGGATCTGGTCATGGCATTTCTCGCACCCGCCGCCCGCCTTGGTGTAGTTGGTCACGTCCTCCACCGTGGCCAGGTTGTTCTCTCTCACTGCTGTCTCAATCTGACGGTCGGTGACGCCAAAGCATTCGCAGACGATCTCACCCTCTTCCTCTTCCTTGGGCGGCTCGCCCCGATAGTCGGCCAAGGCCTTCTCCAGGGCCTGCTGTCCGAGTACGGAGCAGTGCATCTTCTCCTTGGGCAGCCCTCCCAGATAGTCCGCAATCTCCCGGTTGGTGATCTTTCCGGCCTCCTCCACGCTCTTTCCCTTCAACATCTCCGTGAGGGCCGAGGCCGACGCGATAGCGCTGGCGCAGCCGAAGGTCTGAAAGCGGGCGTCTTCGATCTTCCCGCTGTCATCCACCTTGAGGGTGAGTTTGAGGGCGTCCCCGCAGGCCATGGAGCCCACCTCGCCCACACCGCTCGCATCCTCGATCACCCCGGCGTTCTTGGGGTTCAGAAACAGTTCCCTGACTTTATCCGTGTACTCCCACATGGATGACCTCCTTTTTCCCCTCCGTCTCTTCAGAGCCGACCAGGCTGCCGAGCCGCAGAAGCACTCTAAATAAAAACTCTATCAGATCTCCTGAAGTGAATCAATCGGTACCCCCGGTGATTCGCCGATGGATGTGAACTCGCCCATCGTTTGAATCCATTCCATCCCGGTTTGAACCACATGGGGCGCCGGGTCATGATGTCTCGGGCCGTTCGGGAGGTCATCATTCGGTTGAGGGCGTGGGCAAAACAGTTCCTTCAACGGTTCGGTGCTTACCCTGTTGGTAGACGGATATGGTACACTTTTCACTCTGATTTCTGGTACATTTTTCATTCCGATGAACAACCGAGGCGAAACGTCCCATGATCGACAATCATCGCGTATCCCTGTTTCAACAACGCCCCATTCTGGTATGCTGCATCGCGTCAGTTGGTGACGTGGGAAAAACCCATCGCTAAAAAAAAGGATTCAACCGGGGGAGGAAGGCAACGCCATGGACAGTGGATGGATTCTGAACGGCATGGTGTTCGTGGTCAACAGCGGTTTTTTTGTCCTGTGGACGACCTTTACATACGAGTCCGTACGAGAGCAGGAAACCAGGGCCTCGCGGTTCGGATGGGCGGGCATGGGCCTTCATGCACTCCTGGCGGTGTTGATTCTGATCTGGCCCGCATCCCGAATCCCCCTGACATGGGTGCTGGGAATCATGCTCGCGACCGGCGGTTTTTTTCTCGTCCCCATACCCGGCCGGGCCCGCTCCCTTCATGGTGCCGCCGGGTACCTGGCCCGGGACGGGGACTCCTTCGCGCCCATGGACGAGAGGGGCACCATGTTTGCCAGAAACCGAAGCCTTCGGCCCGGATCCCCGGAGTATGATCAATACTATGCGGCCCACCCGGATCACCGGGACTATGACGAGAAACGGCGCGAACGGGGAGGGCCCCTGGGAAGACCCGGTTCCATTGACAGCGGCTACCGGCCCAACGTGGCCATGATGGTCTCGTCGTTCGAACTCCCCAACCTGGTGGGGGAAAATGCCCGGGTGGACCCGGCTTCGGCCGGGGCCCGAAGCACCTATGCAAACCAGGGCGCCCCAAAGCCCGAACCCATGGACCCGAGCAAGGCCGCAGGGGTCGTGAAGGGATGGGCCCGACGGCTTGGGGCCGACCTCGTGGGGATCTGCCGCGTCGATCCCCGGTGGGCCTACAGCCACCGGGGGGAGATCCACTACGGCGAGTGGGAGGAGTGGGGTCTGAAGATCCCCGCCCCCCTCCCCTTTGCCGTGGTGATCGCCACGGAAATGGATCATGAGATGGTGGGCACGGCCCCGCACACCCCGTCGGTGGTGGAGAGCGCCTGCAATTACTCCCGCGGGGCCTACATCACCACCATCCTGGCCCAGTGGTTCGGGGCCATGGGATATCGGGCCGTGGCCGAGCACAACCGGCACTACGACCTGCTCATGGTCCCCCTGGCCGTGGACGCGGGATTGGGAGAACTGGGCCGCCTGGGATACTTGATCGCCGACCGTTTCGGCCCCAGAGTACGGCTCTTTGCGGTCCAGACGGACATGCCCCTGGCCGTGGACCGGCCGGTGGATCTGGGCGCGGAACGATTCTGCAAAACGTGTAAGAAATGCGCGGAATCCTGTCCGTCCCGATCCCTGCCCCTTTCAAAGGATCCGCGGGAAGATCGGGGGATCGTGCGCTGGAAGATGAATGAGGAGACCTGCTTCGAGTACTGGGGAAAGATCGGCACGGACTGCTGTGTCTGCATGGCGGTCTGCCCCTTTTCCCGGCCCTACCGTTCCGTCCACAAGCTCGTGCGGCTCATGCTTCGCCGGTCCCTGCCCGCCCAAATCCTCTTTCCCCATGTGGACAACCTGCTCTATGGCAGGCGCTGGCGCCCTCGGCAGGCTCCGGACTGGGCCGCCTTTCCCAAATCCCGCCCCAAGACCCCATGATGCCGGGGGCTCGCCGCCTCCACCCGGCTTCACGCCCCCGCTGCCGATGATGGCCAGGATGGAAAAGACCACGGTCTTGATCACTTCCCAGGGGGGCGTTGAGCAGTAGGGGATGGTAGGCCACCAGGGTTGCCGAGGACATCTGCAGCAGCAACCTGAGCGCGCCCTCCCGCGGCGGGACTAACCACTATATATTATGAAACTTTTCTTGTTGACACCCAATGGAAATTTCATCTACCATCTTCATCATCCGGCGACTTCCTATCCTGTGCTGCCATGCTCTTCAAAAAGCGACTTCCTGTCCTGCCAGTACCGTGATGGTGAATCCCTGGACGACATGATCCATTGAGCCGATTGGGATTTGTATTGCTGTAAGCATCAAGGCCGGGGTAACGGTGGAGAATGCATTAATGTGATTAGGAATGGAATTCTATTTGAGCGCCTCTCAGCATTTCCTGTTGTTCTCCGCTCATCATTTTATATGAATCAAACACAAACTTAAACTAAACCAGGTTTATTTTTTCAAAATGCACATTTTTTTATACGTTTAGGCAGGGCATACAGATGAAAAACGGGTATTATCCCGCGGCTCCGTTCCCTCACGTCTTTTACAAACACGTCTTGGACAGCATCCCCATTGGAATTGTATTCCTGGACCGCCTTTTCACCATTGTTTATGCCAACAAATGGATGGAAACGATCTACGCCTCTCAATTTCCCCTGATCGGGAAAAAATGCGACGAAATTTTTTACAGCCAACAAAAACCCATTCAGGGCTGCCCGCAGACCAAGGCCTTTGAAAACGGAAAGCCGATTCGGGAAATCGTTCGACATGAAAAGGCCCAGGGCCAGGACCAATGGCTTGAAATCTCTGTATTCCCGCTAGCCGACGACAACGGCCAAGTCATCGGCGCCGTCGGCCACGTCCAGGATGTCACCGGAAAGAGACGCGACGAGGAATTCCTCCAGGATGAAATCAACAGATGGCGTTTGCTGGTCGACCAATCCCAGGACGGAATCGTCATCCTTGACACCAACGGCAAGGTCTACGAAGCGAACAAGAAATACGCCCAGATGCTCGGCTATTCCATGGAAGAAGTGCATGAACTTCATGTCTGGGACTGGGACACCCAATGGACCAAGGAACAACTTCTGGAAATGATCCGCACTGTTGACGATTCCGGAGATCACCTTGAAACATTTCACCAACGCAAGGATGGAACTCGCATTGATGTAGAAATCAGCACCAACGGGACCGTATACCGAGGGCAAAAACTCATATTCTGCGTATGCCGAGACGTTACCGAACGAAATATTGCTGAAAAAGAACGGGAAAAACTGATCGCAGAATTAAAAGCGGCCTTTGCAGAGGTGAAAACACTCCGAGGAATATTGCCATTATGCTCCTTTTGTAAAAAAGTACGAACGGATAAAGGCTATTGGGAACAAGTCGATGTCTATATACAAAATCATTCTCACGCCGATATCAGCCATAGTGTCTGCCCGGAATGCATGAAAAAATACTATCCGGAATTCGATTTTTCTGACGATGATGTTGAAACAACGACTGACCCGTCCTTATCACCCAAAACCACATAGGAAAGATCATCCAGGGTATTCCTTCCGGCACCACCGCCGGGGTGAATAGGCCCGGAAACACTTTCAGTAACATCGGATGGTATGGCCGGGTCTTGGATGGTGATCGGGGTATTATCTGAACAACCCTTTCCCATGGGTATTCGATCCGGGGCCATAGGGTATCGGGACGTGGCGGAATACAACCGGAAGTACGACCGGCTCATGGTGCCTCTGGCCGTGGACGTGGGACTGGGAAACCGTGCCGCCTCTGCCAAATCCCTCCCCAAGACCCCGTGATGCCGGGGGTTCGCCGCCTTCACCCGCCTTCACCCGCCTTCACGCCCCTGCGGTTGCCGCAGCCGCCACCTTTCCCCGCCGCCACATGACAAACTGAATCGACACGATCAGGAGAAACAGGGCGAACCCGATCCAGTTCACCGTGCTGTCGGCCCAGATGATCATGATGGCGGCGACGCCGTGAAGGATCGATTCGGTCCAGGTCATGGCGGTGAAGAAAAAACGCTCCAGGCAGGCCACAAAGGATATGATGGCCAGGACGGAAAAGACCACGGTCTTCACCACCTCCCAGGGCGGTCCGTCGAGCAGCAGGGGATGGTAGGCCATGATCACCGGGATGATGTAGATCCCCTTGGCCAGTTTCCAGGAGGTGAAGGCGGTCTTCATGGGGCTCGACCCCGCAATGCCCGAGGCGGCGAACGACTCCAGGGCCACGGGCGGGGTCACATTGGCGTCCTGGCTGTACCAGAACACGATCATGTGGGCCGTGATCAGTGGAATTCCCAAATCCGTGAGCCCCGGGCCGGCCAGGATGATCAGCACGATATACGAGGCGGTCACAGGCAGGCCCATCCCCAGCAAGAGGGACGTAAAGGCCACCAGGGCCAGGGCCAGGAGCGGAATCCCCTGAGACAGGGAGACCACGAGGGAGGAGAAATGGAGACCCGTGCCGGTCAGGTTCACGATGCCCACGATGATCCCGGCGGCGGCGCAGGCCACGGCCACGAGCACGGCGTTCCTGGCCCCCTGCTCCAGGGTGGCCAGCAGGGTCCGGAAAGAGATGCGGGAGCGTTTCCGGAACAAGGCCGTCACGTAGAGGGACAGGATGGCGACGAATCCGGACATCATGGGGCTGTAGTTCATGAGCAGCACCGTGATCAGGATGGCCACGGGAACGAGAAAGTGGATCCCTTCACGAAGGCTCTCGCCCACACGGGGAAGCTCTTCCTTCGGAAGCCCCCATATACCCTGCTTGTGGGCCTCGAAGTGAACAAAGAGGATCACGGAAAAGAAATAGAGGACCGCCGGGATGAAGGCGATCTTGATGATCTCCAGGTACGGGACCTGGGTGAACTCGGCCATGAGAAAGGCGCCGGCCCCCATGATGGGCGGCATGAGCTGTCCACCGGTGGAAGCGGCGGCCTCCACGGCCGCGGCCACATGCTTCCGGTAACCGACCCGCTTCATCATGGGAATGGTGAAGGAGCCTGTGGCCACCACGTTGGCCACGGCGCTTCCGGCCACCGACCCCATGAATCCGCTGGCCACCACGGCGGTCTTGGCAGGCCCGCCCGCAAAGCGCCCCGTGACCGAGTACGAGATGTTGATGAAGAAGTTCCCGGCTCCGGTCTTTTCCAGGAACGAGCCGAACAGGATGAAGATGAACACGAAGGTGGAGGCCACGCCCAGGGGGAGCCCGAAAATTCCCTCCGTGGTCAGGGAAAGGGTCGTGGCGATGCGCTCTAGGCTGTACCCCTTGTGAACGATCAGGTCGGGCATGTAGGGGCCGAAGACCCCATAGAGCAGAAACAGGCCGGCGATAACGGTCAGGTTCCAGCCGATCACTCGCCGAGTGGCCTCCAGCACCAGGAGCACCAGGGCCACCCCCACCCGGAAGTCCCACGGGCTCCAGTCCCCTTGGCGGTCAAAGATGCCCTGCAGTCCGATGAAGATGTAGAGACCGATGGCCACGGAAACGGCCGCAAGCGCCAGGTCCACGCAGAGATCCGGGGTCAAACGGTCCCGCCGGCCGCCCCTGCGGATCGGTTTTAAAAGAAACGTCATGACCAGAATACATGTCAGGAAGACCGCGCGGTGGCGCATGGCCGTCATGGCCACCATGCCCGCGGTATACAGCTCGAACAGGCTCAGGCCGATCCCTGTGACGGCCACGACGGCCTGGATGGCCTGGGCCGTCCTCGAATCGGTTTCCACCCGGGGCTCCTCGGTCATGCCTTGACCGCTCCTTTCACCGGACCCCGATCCCGCCGAGGCCCGCCGGAAAATTCCTGCCTACGGCCGTGTCGGGGCGCCAAGGCCCGGACGTACGGAGTGGGACCGCAGGTGATGCAGCAACCGGGCCATGGCGCTGATGCGCCGGGCCTCGAACCGGACCGCTCTATGGGGGAACTCTTCCGAAAGGTTGAACCGGTTACCACGCCAGACCACCGTGTGATCAACGCCCGGACTTCCCACCCGAAGAACGAAGTCGCCGGTGGGCTGGTGCATGTCCTCGATCGCCTCGTAGGGTCCCCGCCGGACCATGCGACCCACTCCGGGCATTTTTCCCATGCCCGCCCCGAACTTCAGGTATCGTTCCTCTTCGATGAATATGCGTCCCCGGTCATCCACACTGTGGACCTCCCACACCGGGGCGTTTTCCACGGAGTGGACGTATCGCAGGGTGAACCGCTCGCCCGGGCTCATGGGAAGCGCCAGGATCGGCGGCCCGCCCTCCACCGGACAGACCCGGAGTTCCAGGCCGCCGGGAAGAAGCAGGGCCGCAACGCATGCCAGGGCTGCAAGGCCGGACGCCGCCCACAGGGTACGCCGGCCGCTCGATCCCAAGCCCTCATCCTCAGGGCATCAGGCTGTCGGGTACGTCCATCCCCTTCTCTTTCAGGTACCGAATGGTCCCCGGATGGAGAGGGATGGGGGAATATTTCACCGTGTTCTCGGGCGTGGTGTAGGAAGCCGAGGGGTGGATCTTGACCAGGTAGTCCTTGTTCTCGAAAAGGGCCTTGGTCAGGCGATACACCAGGTCCTCGTCCAGCGACTTCTGGCAGATGAGGACATTCCACACTCCGATGGTGGGAACAGGCTGGTCCACGCCCTTGTAGACTCCTCCGGCCAGATCCACGGCGGAGTACTCCGTGTTGGCGGCCACAATCTTTTTAGCCTGCTCCGGGGTGAAGGAAAGGACATGAATGTCATGGGTCGTGGCCAGGTCCATAATCGAGCTGGTCCCCGGTCCCACGGACCATACACCCACATCAATGGTACCGTCTCTCAGGGCGTTGGCGCTTTCTGTAAAGGAGAGCCGGCTGTCCTTGTAGGAGTCCAGGGGAATATCGAGGGCCTTGAGAACGGCCTCCGCCATGAAATTGGTGCCGCTTCCCGGGCTCCCCGTGCTGATGTTCCGGCCCTTGACCTGCTCGATGTCCGTGATGCCTGAATCCTTTTTCGCCACCACCTGAAGCAGGTTCGGGTACATGATGGCCATGACCAGGACGTCCTGTTTCGCGCCGTCGAATTTGCCCAGGCCCTTGTAGGCGGCCACGGCCACGTCGCCCATGACCTCCCCGATCACGGTCTCTCCCTTGTGGGCCAGTTTGATGTTTTCCACACTGGCGCCGGTGACCTCGGCCACGGCCCGGACACCCTCGACGTGCCGGGACCAGATCTCGGCCACCCCGCCGCCATAGGGATAATAGATTCCTCCAGTCCCGCCGGTGCCGATCCCGATAAACGTGGTCTTAGCCCATACCGCCCCTGCAGAACCAAATACCAGGGCTACGCAGAACACCCAGACAACCATATTCTTTCTCATCGGAACTCCCTCCTTCCGGTCGTGATGTGCTCACCTCACGGGGTCATGGTCGTGATTCGGATCAGCACGGACTCCGGCTTGTCGGGCATCGCCAACACCGGATAGACAAAACTTGCCGACGCCCCGGGCTCCACCAGCCCTCCCTTGGTGGTGCTGGGGATGAGCCCGCCTGCCGCCTTGCCGTTGTCCAGAAAGATGTTCACGCGAAAACGCTTCGGTTCGTTCCCCGCGTTCTTGAGGGTGACCTTGAAGTGGAGCGTCTCGACCCCCTCATACTTCTTCATGTAGCAGGTGAGTTCCTCCAGCGAGGCATCCGGGGTCACCTCCTTCTCTATCCGGTCCTCGGCCGCGCATGGGAAGCACTCGGGCTCCCCGGCGGCGAATGCGGCGACCCCCGCTCCCGCCCATGCAAGCAGGAACGCGGTCCCCAGGATGAGTGCGACCGACAGCCATGTCCTGTGATGCTGTTTCATCCTTCGACCTCCTTTTGGTGAATGCCCCGCCCAATAAACCCCTCCCGCCATGACGGGACTGCGGGGAGCGTCAACAAGGTGAACATGCAGACATGTGAACCGCACAGCGCGTCATCGAGGCCGAACGAAGTAGAGTCGCAGAGCGTGAACAGGGAACGTTGATCAGAGCATGAGCAGGATGTTCAGTGGCTGAAAGCCGGAAACGGCGCGTAACGGCCTTGACGATCTCCTTGAGCCATCATGAACCGAACTCGACAAGGCGCCTCTGGGGTCAGAACGGGAAGAAGTGACGGCGCTTGCACGAGAAGACCGGAAGACACGGTTGTCCACGGGTATCGCCGTGGACGTGGGTGAATCCGCTGTAAAGGATGCCGCAGTCTCCGCATACCGGACGATTGAGGCCGGCAAGCAGATGCATGCCCAGCAGGGAAGGTTGTATGTCACGTGACAGGAAATCGTTTTACGGGCGAAAAGATACCAGCGGAGAAGATTCCATGTCAATAAGAAAGCCTTTATCGTTCGTACCGGCGCGGCCAAGTGGTCCCATCATACTGGAACAGCCGGCCCTGGGTGGGGGGGAGAAACATGATCGTTTCGGGAGCCGAGAGACCGGTCCGGAGAGCCATCCTTGTAGACCTTCTGGAGAAAGGGGAGTCCCCTGCCTCGACATCGCCCCGCCCCAGGCGTGGCGCGGGCCGAAGGAGCCCGGCATGGAAAACCTCAAAGCAGAGAGCATTTTCTGCTTGATTGAAAGCTCCATAGACTTCATCGTTGACTCTCGGGTATTCGACCGTCCTTTGAATCGGGCAATTTGCCATCGCATCCGGATGGCATGGGAAAGAAAAGCGTTGCGCCATGTCATCCGGAAGATGTTCCATGATGACCGCAAACCACTTGCCCGCATTTTCCAGGAAGCCGGTGCCGGCGGTGATCGTGAGATCCTATCAGGAGGCCTCTATGTCGAATGCAGAATTTCAACCCAAAAGCTATTGGATGAAAACTCGGCCATACACGCCGGGGGATACTCTCCAGGAAGACATCCATGTGGATGTGGCGGTCGTCGGAGGTGGGTTTACAGGCCTGTCCACCGCGTACCACCTCAAAAAAGCCGAACCGACGATGCGGATCGCCATTCTGGAAAGCGAGATCATCGGATACGGAGCCAGCGGGAGAAACGGCGGATTCAACATGACGCTTTTCGGCCTCACGCTGAGTATCACCGCCCTGCGCTTCGGTAAGGCGAAAGCAAAGGAAGCCCATCATTACATGGAACGGGCCGTTGACCTCCTCCGGGATCTGGTGGGCGAATTGGGTCTGGAGTGCGACTATGAGCACCCGGGATTTTTGAGGGTGGCCACATCCGAAAAGTATAAGAGCCGGATACTCCATGAGATTGAATTGGCGCACAACCTGGGCCTGGAAGGGATTGAATGGCTGGAAAAGGACCAGATTCAGCAACAGGTGAAAAGCCCCATGTACATGGGGGCTTGGTGGGAGCCCCGATGCGGCATCCTCAATCCGGCCAAACTCTCCTGGAGTTGGGCGGAAGCCATCCGGCCGATGGGCATTGACATATACGAGCGGACCCCGGTAACGGAGGTTTCCAGGGGATCGCACCACATGACGCTGTCGACCCCGCAGGGAAAGGTTCAGGCGGACAAAGTGGTGTTCGCAACAAACGCCTGGTCCCACTTCTTTCCTGAACTCAAGAGAAAACAGATCCCGGTCTGGACGCATATCGTGATCACCGAGCCTCTGAGCGACAGACTGTATCAGGAGATCGGATGGCAACATCGCCAGGGAATTGAAGATGCCCGAAACCTTGTCCATTACTACAGGCTCACCGCGGACAACAGGATTGTCATGGGGGGCCGTGACGTTTCTCTGAGTAAGGGTTTCGACATGGATAAGGACGATAACGAGAAGACATTCGAAGGACTCAGGAACGACGTCCGCGAGATTTTTCCTCCCCTGAAGGACATTGCCTTCACGGATGCCTGGGGCGGGCCGGTGTCCGTGCCCATCGATATGGCGCCTGCCTTGGGGTACCTGGGAGACAAGAGAGTCGTCTACAGCCTGGGCTGTGTCGGGCACGGAGTCAGCCTGACCCATCTCAACGGGCAGACCGTTCGAGACCTGGTCCTGGAGCGGCAGACGGATCTCACCGATGTCTTTTTCGTGAACCGGACCACCATCCCCTGGCCTCCCGAGCCGTTGCGCCAAATGGTCATCAACGCCATTGTGGGCTACATGCACATGGAGGATCGGCGATACGATGCCAGGAAGAAATCGTTATCCGAATAGCCGGGGGATTCCGTCGACGGCATCAAAGCGGAGGATGGCGAGAGAGTGCCCATGATGAAAGAGGTTGAAGGAAGCCATTGAAGACGTTCCTGGGAAGCTTGATGTCCTCGCAAAAAGTCACATCCTCGCGCCAAGCCTCAAAGATAATCTATTGAAATTATAAAGTTTTTTCTTGGCGTTCTTGGCGCCTCTACGCGAAAAATGGTTTTTACGGGTTCGTCAATCTCGGGTTTTGACGGGTTGCGGGCAAATCGCTGTTAAGCAGCCTGTGACGGCATGACGGCTATTTTAACCTTGAGGATAGCAGAGCATCCAGTTCGCGTTTGAGTTTTTCTTTGGCCGGCAATGCCTGCTTGTATATGGTATCGACCCTGTGGAATTCCAGGGCCCGGACGTCCGTAACCTCCACTTTGATAGTAATATCCGGCGGCCTGTGTTTATACTTTTCCACCATGATGGAATTCTGCATGATTTGGAAGGTGTTGAAAATCGCATCCAGAAAAGAAAAGTCTTCTTTGACGGAACGTTCGCCTGCTGCGTCGATCGCCACAATTTTATCACAGGTGTCGGTCAGGATATCATAGGGTATGGGGTTTACAGCTCCTCCGTCTATCAGAACACGGCCGTCGCGCTTGACCGGGGTGAAAAGACCCGGCAGCGCCATGCTGCCTTGAATTGCGGATAAGAGTTCACCGGAGTCATAAACCACCTGCTCTCGCTTCCAGAAATCAGTAGCCACGATGGCCAGCGGTATTTTAAGATCTTCAAAACTGGATGCCTTGATATGTTTGTAAAGGTAGGCTAAAAACGCATCTCCGCTGATCAACCCACCTTGCCCAAGTTTCGGGACAAGAAATTCGGCCCACTGGAAAATTTCTTTTTTCAGAAAAATCTCTTTCCAGGTGTCGTGTTCGCGAACCAGCAACTCATCGACAATGGCCTTGATCTCCTTAGCCGATTTGCCCGAAGCGTACAGAGCGCCAATGATTGAGCCAACGCTGCTGCCGGAAAGCTTGTGCGGTTTTATGCCGAGTTCGTCGAAGACTTCGAGCATGAGGATATGCGACAGCCCTACGGCTCCTCCCGCCCCCAATGCAAGACCAATTTTCGATCCTGATTCAATGGGCTTTTGACGGGACTGATCTTTTTCTTTGTTCGACGTTCCAGCCGATCCGCCAGGGATTCCAGGAAAACGGCATCCCGCCGATGTCGCGAGGCAGAGGGGAAAAAACAACCTTCGTGAAAAATGCTCCATTGTTGCGTACTCTTGGATGTTCCGGTGACGTTTAAGGATTTGGAAAGCCTTTCTATCCGATCAGGTATGTTGCATGATCATTTCAGGAATTTTTTTACAAATAAAATGATATATGGGTGGTGGTTCGGTGTCAAATAGAAACCGACTGGAGTGCCTGAATGGTCTGATACAATAGGGAAAGAATCCGGATACATAGGATCCGGCTTTAACTTTCCATGGGCCACGCTTTGACTCTGGGGGCCCAGCCAACATCTGGAACCGATACTTGGGGACCCAAGTGATCTGATACCAAGTGATGTGATACTGGCAATGCCATATCGTGTGTGATAACTTTCAAAATCTGCTCACTGCCACCTCTCTTCTCTTGACGTTGCGGCACAACCCGAGAGTAAAGGCAGCAGCGGGCAGGCCTCTTGGCCAATCCCATCCGGGGCCGGCTTAGCCAGTCCCACATGACCACGTCCAAAGGACGTGAAGTTCTACGTCGCATCAAATCAAGGCCCTGGGCACCACAGCAAGGGGCACCTTGTCGGGGAAAGGCAATGCATTTTGCAATATGTGCTTTCAGATAGAGAAGGGTGATTTGGCCTGTGGAAGAGGAACCCCGATCCATCTTCAGAAAAGAGGCGCTTCTGAACTGGATAAACCAGAAGGAGACGGAAAACCTGCCGGGTCTGGTTTCACCCCGGCTTTTTGTCTTTTTATGGATCATTTTCGGATTCCTCATGGCCCTGGGCTTCTGGGTCTCCTGTGCAGAGGTGAAGACCTACACCTTCGGGCAAGGCTTCGTTGCCGATTTCGAAGATGACGGTCCAGAGGAATACATGGAAAAACCGCGTGTAGTGTCCTTCTTTCCTGAAGATATGGGGCTCCCGTTATCGGAAGGCGATCGCTTGTGGATCCGGTCCATGGATGAGCGACAATGGCATGGCCATACCATCGTGGCTGTTGAACCGGGGAGCCTCAGCCCGGCGGAGGTCAGGGAAAGATTCGGCCTGGTTATCCCCCGGCCGGTGCGGGCCGTCATAAGCCACCTCGATGACGCTGTGACACCAGAGTCGTCCCGTGATCTGCCCGGGCATAGAGGACTGCTGGAGGTCCGCGTCCAGTCGGGAACGCGAAAGATGGCCTCTTTCCTGCCTCTGGTGGGGGATCTTTTTGAAAAAGAATAATCGGTTCAGACCGGATGGCTCGCCAGCGTGAAACGGTTATCCAACAATCGGGTTATGGCTTCCGTGCTCTCTTTGTTCAATGGGAAAGAATTTTTCCCCGGGAAGCGTCGTACTGTACCCGTAGTGCTTCAGTTGAGCCAGATGGAATGCGGGGCCGCATGCCTTGCCATGATGTTGGGGTACCATGGGCGTCGGACGAGGGTCAGTGAGTGCACTGCATTGTGCGGAGGGGGTCGAGACGGGGTGAATGCAGAGGCCATTGCTGACGCAGCGGAGCATTTCGGGCTTCGGGTCAAGGCCTACTCCCTTTCCATAGACCAACTCAAGGAGATTTCTCTCCCGGCCATCATACACTGGAAATTCAACCACTTCGTCGTGCTCGAATACTGGTCTCCTGCCAGGATAGGCATCGTTGACCCTGCAGCAGGCAGGCTCCGTGTGTCCCCAGAGGAGTTCGATAGAAGCTTTACAGGGGTCGCGCTCACCTTTGAGCCGGGTGAGGGGTTCGAAAAAAAGGCCGCGGGATTCAATGCCACTTGGTCGTATTATCTCAGGAATATCCTGGGAAGCAGGACCACCGTGCGCACTCTTATACAGATTCTCATGGCGAGCATGCTCCTCCAGGTCCTTGGTCTCATCCTACCGATTTTTACCATGATACTGGTGGATCACGTCCTTGTTCTGCACATGAAGGATCTCCTGCTCGTCCTCGGCCTGGGCCTCCTCATCGTCGTTCTCAGTCACATGGTTGTTCAATATATCCGAGGGGCCTCTCTCGTCTATCTTCAGGGTAAGATTGACAGCCGCATGATGGTGCGATTTTTCGAGCACGTCCTCGCCCTGCCTTACCGTTTTTTTCAGAGGCGTTTGAGCGGGGATCTGCTCATGAGGTTGAGCAGCAATGTGACCATCAGGGAAATCATTACCAATCAGACCCTTTCCCTTGTCCTCGATGCCCTCTTTGTCCTCGTCTACCTGGCCATCATCTTTTTCCAGGCGCCGCTGTTCGCCGCGCTCGTCCTTTTGTTAGGGGGGCTACAGGTTGTCATCCTTCTGGGTACCGCCCGGAGGATTCGCCAGTTGATGCAGAACGACCTGGCGGCCGGTGCAGAAACCCAGAGCTACTTGATCGAGATCTTAAAGGGCATTGCCACGCTGAAGGCATCCGGTGGGGAGGGCCGCGCGCTTCAGGCCTGGTCCGGGAAATTTTATAAGGAACTGAATATCTCCCTCGAACGCCATCACATCACATCCATCATAGATACGGTCCTGGGTACCATCCGGCTGGCCTCACCCCTGGCGCTTCTCTGGGTCGGGGGATTTATGGTCCTCAACGATATGCTCAGCCTGGGAACCATGCTGGGCCTCCAGGCCTTGGGGATAGCGTTCCTGACCCCTCTCGGCTCCATGGTCGAGACGGGACAGCAGTGGCAGTTCGTGGGCGCATACCTTGAAAGGGTCGGGGATGTGATCGAATCGGAAACAGAGCACTCCCCACAGAGGACCATTGAGGCGCCACGGCTCACGGGGGCCATCGAGGTCGAGGGCCTGAGTTTCCGGTATGATCGTCACACACCCTATGTGCTGAAGAAGATCTCCTTTACGGTCAACCCGAAACAGAAATTGGCCCTGGTGGGCCGTAGCGGCGCGGGAAAGAGCACCCTGGCTCATCTCCTTTTGGGGCTGTATGAGCCCTCGGAAGGAGACATTTTCTATGATGGGGTGCCGCTTTCACAACTGGTTTTAACCAGCCTCCGGCAGCAGTTCGGGGCTGTACTGCAGGAATCCTTTGCCTTCCATGGATCGATACGTCAGAACATTGCCTTTAACAAGCCGGACTTGTCTTTCGAGGAGGTCGTTCTGGCCGCCAGGATCGCCGGGATCCATGAGGAAATCGTTGGCATGCCCATGGGGTATGAAACACTCATAGCGGAAGGCGGGAGCGGACTGTCAGGGGGTCAGCTTCAACGTCTGGCCATAGCCCGGGCGGTCGCTCACAAACCGGCAATTCTTGTCCTCGATGAATCCACGAGCCACCTGGACAGCGTTACGGAAAGCCTCGTGGACCGGAACTTGAGTGCGGAACTAGGGACGAGAATCGTCGTCGCGCACAGGTTGTCCACCATCAAAAATGCCGATCTCATCCTCGTATTGAAGGATGGAAGGATCGAGGAGCGCGGCCGGCACGATGAACTCCTGTCGAAGGGAGGCTATTACAGGGAACTTGTCAGGGGTCAGGTGTTATCAAACGATTCCAGTGGATTCGAAGGAGTTTGAATCTCCCGGCCATCTCAGATTCCCTGGAGGGACGAATACGACTTGGGACGGTAAAAACGCCAATCGGACAGGGGTTGGTCTCCTGGAACGCTCGTTATCTTCCAATCGTTCCCTTTTTGGGGCGCCGGCTGACATGGCAGAGGTCGTTCCTTTTCAGAACCTTTTCGTAATTGCCGATCGGGGGGCAGAGGGCATGGAAGACACAGCGCCGGCAGGGTTGGACTTTCTCCCTTGTGCGGAGCCACGATTTCCCCTCGTACATTTCCCTATAGAGCACCTGGTAGATGTCCTCTTGATCAAGGGTGCCGAGGGGGGGTGCGTTCAGGTTGGCATAGATTTTACGGTTGCTGAGGACGGTCAACCGGCCGAACTGGAGCCTGTTTAGGACCATGTTGGCGTAAATTTCCCGCTGGGTGGGCCGCGCCTTTACAATATCCTCCATATCCATAAAGACATTCTGCTCGAAAAAAAGCCTGTTTTTGCCATTGAAGAATGGTTTGAATGCGTAGTTTGAGAGGCCCTTGGCAGAAATACATTCTTTTGCCTCGCTTGTGTCTTCCTCACTTTCCACCACAAACAGGACCTTTAGCTCGGATTTGGCTTGGAATGCCATATCCAAGGCCTTGGCTAAATGCTCTTGGGAATAGGGAGGACTCACGATTAGAGTGATCTTTGACTGATCAAAAACAAGGGAAGAGATATCCCGGGGAGCTTTACTGAGGTGGAGATAGTGGAGATAAAAATGGGTCTCAAAGGTCTTTTTTTTCAGAAGTTCAACCAGGGGTTGTAACCCTCTGTAGAGAAAAATGTCCCCTCCCATGATATTCACAAGGGAAACCGAGGACCATTCCACTTGCTCCAGAAGATTTGAGATGGTGGAAAGTCCAAGCTCTTCTTTTCCTGACGGCATTCGGGTGCAGCACGAAAACTGCTTGTAATAGCCGGCGCAGCCATTGCATTTTTCACCGCATTCCGAATTCACCTGGATCGATAATTGTAAAAGGTATTCCAACACCTCCTCTCCAACGGATCGCCCTTCCTCTTTTTTCAGCCTTTTTGCTGCCTGGTCCAGCCTTGGCACCTGGGGCATCAAGGCCGGTTTCCCATGGGAATGAGCCGCATCAAGAATATCTCCCATATAGGATTCGCGAACTTTTTCTATGAAATCACGAAGCTCTTCATCCGCCATCTCCGTTAAACCAAGCCTGATCACCCGTTGGTTCGTTGGACATGAAAGACGGCGCAGGATTTTCGAAACCTTGGGGTTGTCTCTGTAAAGGATATGTTGGCCCGAGATGGAGTTGTAGAGGAGGCAATCGGAGGATTTGCGGGATATGTGAACGTAGGGTTCCAGATAGAACCAGAATGTCTTTTCCATCTTATGTATTGACCACTTCCTTGATCACCCGGCTTGAAATTCTCGGGTATTCTTCCAGATAACTGAGATTCCGAATCAAACGATTCTTCCTGTCATCCATGGTCATAAAGCCGTCACAATCGACAACATCACCTTCCAAGTCCATTTGCAGCATGCATTGGCCACAGTCGTCTGCTATGTAGCAATTTCGGCAAAGCCTCGCGACTTTTCTGTAGTGCTCATTATACATCCGTGTAATGCGGTCCACGTCAAGATGGACTCCTTCGGGTATGACGGAGCCCAGGGTATGCTGGTGACCTATCCTTTCGCAAGGCAGGAGCTTGTTGTTTACGGTCAGGAAGATTTTCTGGTGGAAAGGAAAACAGGTGCCTGTGGGGAAACGTTTTGCTTCACCCTGGGTGTCCATGACCTCTTTGTAGTTTTCGTAGCATCCACCCGAAAAGTGGTCTATGAACGTAGAGAGGCTGTCCACTGTGGGAAGGCATTCGAACATGTTCTCTATCACTGGCCTTGGGTCTTCAATCCTTTGAAAATCCTCTTCTGTGCTGGCATAGGTCTCGCAGAATTCCTCTTTTTTTGACGGATCGATCCCCACAGTGGTCAATTCATTGATCATGGGGATTTTGTCAAAATTTGTCTTGAAGTGTTCATATATCTCTTCGAGGGAACTGCGATTATGAAAAACCGTATTGAAGTTGACCTTTTCCTTGAAATACTCCGGATATTTTTCCTTGAGAGCAAAGACATTTCGAAGGACATGTTCATAGGATTCACTCCCGTCAGGAAAGACTCGATAGGAGTTGTTCCTGCGATTCCCGTCAAGGCTTATGAGGAGCCAGAATTGATTTTCAGCGAGAAAATCCATGTACCTGGAAAGGAGGAGAGCGTTCGTGGTCATCGAAAAGCTGAAGAAGTTGCGCGGGACCTTCAGTTTCTTGATGTACTTGACCATATCCCTTATGAAAGAAAAATTCAATAGGGGCTCACCGCCGTAAAACCCGATATCGATTCGTTTGCCCCTGGAGACATTCTGATATGAATTCCAGCCTTTTTCGAGGAAAGACACGAGGCGTTTTGCCGTGTCGAAATCAAGATTTATGTTCCTCCTCTCTTCGTAATCGGTGTAAAATTTTCCATAACCGCAATATTCGCACCTCAGGTTGCATGAATCTGTAACTTCAAAGATGACATGCCAGATGTTTGCCAGTATGTTTTCGATATAGTGTTTCTCTAGTTTCAGATAAAACTGCTTGTCAAAGTCAAACGGTGCGAAGTAGCCATGATCCTGAAGCAAGAGGAATTTGTGATAATAATATCCCACATCTGTTTTAGAAAAGGTCCCCGCGTTCCCCAGTTCGATGCCGTTTTCAGGAAGATTTCTGATCCAGTCCTCCAGGTCTGTTCCCTTGTCGTGAAGCTCGATCATGTGAAAAAAAACAGGATGGCATAAAAGGATCTGGCGCTTATCCCTCGCACAGAAATACCTGTTGCCCTTTTTGGATTCAAAGGCGATGCTGTTTTTCATGGGTTTCATAAAATGACTGGTTTTTGCGGCCTATGATAGAAAAAAGGGCCATTTAAAAAAGAATTTTTTAAACAGCCCTTTGAGTATTCAGATTTTTTCAGGGCAATGTTTTGCTTTTACTGGGTGATAGGCTTGATGGGTTTTGTTATGCCGCCGCTTTTTTGACTATCGTTTTCTCCGAAACTCTGTTGAACTGTACACTTACACTTGTCTGCGCATTTGGCCCAGACCGTCATTCCGCCTGAAACCGAACGCAGATCCTCTTTGGTCAATTCCGTCAATTTCATTTTGTCTCCCATCTCCCTCTCCTTTCCCCTTCTATGAAAAGCGGCAGAAGGGCTGTAGCTTTGGGTGACGTGATAAAAACCCATCTTCAGGGTAGCAGGATACCGGAAGACATCGTCGTGCGTCAACAAGAAACACATAACAAAATGCTGCGGCCGGAAAAAGCTCGTGGAGTCAGGGAGATGGATACGGGGAAGTGGAAGCGGTCTTCGAAGGTCATGCGGGCGGATCTTCACACCCACGAGCATTCCGGCCTTTTTCAAGTTGACTTTCCCTTTTCGTTTCGAGACACTATCCACTCATTCCCCTTGTTTCAATAAAACCAAGAAATCGACACGTCGACCAGCGAGGGAATTGTGTCCCGAGCCGTCTCAGACTCCATTTCTCGATATGAGAAGTGGCGCTTTGTTTTTGTGCCTGGACTCAAAACTGATAAAATTTTGAATTGGCTAAGGTGTTTCAGTCACGAATAGGAACCGGATAACTTGAACCCGATTTTTCTAAACCAAACGTACGTTCAATTCCAGAAAAGACAATCATGGAGTAATGTTTTTCATAAAGGGGTAATTTCTGTGCCATGAAAACCGAAAACCTTGCCATAGTGATTACCGATATCGTCGGTTTTACAGAAGCCACATCTAATCAATCCCGAAGGGAAAACGAAGAGCTCTTAGCCGTACACAACCGCATTCTCTATCCCGTCATCCGACGTTCCGGTGGCAAAATAGTCAAGACAATCGGTGACGCGCTGCTGATCGTCTTCAAGTCGCCTACCGATGCCATGCTCTGTTCAATGGCCATGCAGGACTCCCTTTTTGGATATAATCGAACGGCTTCTGAAGAAAAAAGGATTCATATCCGGGTTGCGGCCAGCGTGGGAGAGGTACGGGTTGTAAATAAGGATATATTCGGGGAGCCGGTCAATCTAACCAGCCGAATTGAGAGCATCACACCCCATGATGAAATTTATTTCAGTGATGCCGTATACATGGCTATGAACAAGGCGGAAGTGCCGTGCGTGGAGGTCGGCATAAAGACGCTCAAAGGGATACCCGAGCCGGTGAAAATCTGGCAGATCCCACGCTTTTCCCGCCCCCGCCTGGTGCCTGAAGACGTCATGAATAGCGAGGATATGGGGGAGTTTGCCTATCCCTATGGTGGTGCGCACCTGATCACTCGAAAGGCGGAGAGAAAAATCCATTTCAACGCCCTCTTCCAAGGTGGCCGCCCCGTGATGGTGGCATGGGCAGCAGGAATCGCGCTGGTTGTGATGTTCGGTCTTTCTGTTTTCTTGCTTATTGACCGGTCTCAGCGACATCCGCCCATTGAGGATCAGGTCATTGCCCCCACCATGAACCCCGACGAAAATCCGCTTTCAGCAACGGCGTCCATGCAACCTATGATCGGCCATCAGGAGCAGGTTGAAGATCCCTTGAAAGGAGATTCAGCGACCTCCGTCGAACCCTCCCCCGGCCCTTCGACCATCCCGGCAGAGCAAAGCACATCCCATGAGATCTCCCCGAAACCCGAGCTGGCCCCCGTCATGATTTCGAAGGAATCACCTCCTTCGAAAAAGGATGCGAATGTTTCAGTCAAAGCTCCGGCGACTAAGACACAACCGTTACCGGCTGTTCAAAAGCCGCCCGTTCAAAAGACCGGGATGGATTCGGAGATAGCAAATCTCATAAAGGAACTCCGATCCGACAACAGTGCGACCAGGAGACGTACAGCCAGAGTCATTGCCAAGCGCCATGGGAAAAATACTTTGCTATTAAATGAAATGGAAAAAGAACTCCTGAATGGATACAATAAATACTTAGAAGATAGACATCATGTTGATGCCATATCGTGGATGTGTAAAGTTTTAGGCGCTTCAGGTGACTCTAAATACCGTAAAACACTTGCCTTAGTGGCTGAAAATTCAATAAATGCCAAGATCAAAAAATACGCCCAACAGTCGATGAACCAGCTGTAAAGACAGAATCATCCGGCCTGCAAATCCGCCCTTCTGGTGAAAGCCCCCAAAAAAAATTAGTCATGGTGCCTGGGGAGGGAATCGAACCCTCACATGGACAAGCCATAAGGGATTTTAAGTCCCCCTTGCCTTAATTTATCTCATTTTAACATATTTCTACTTCTTTTCAACATTCATTTTAAACCATTTTTCATAATCAACAGAATAATTGAGACACGCATTTTGCACGCCGCCCCTACTGGAATCACTTGTTTTTTTATAGGAGTTAGACAATGAATTTCCCCACTTTTGGGCAGGAAATCTCTAACACCTTCACCCTATCATTGTGATCCGGAGTTCCCTCAGTTAGGGGTTGACGTTTGAAAGCATACTTTGGGTGTGGTTACGTCGGGACATCACGTCAGATGTCGAATTCGGACGTTGGATGAGATTTCTGTACTTGGTGGAGCCTCGGTTGCCTGCCACTTCTATCCCGGCCGCCGAGATGGACTTGTGAAATAACAATTTTGTATTTTTTGTATTCTTTTATTGAGTTTATTTATGTTGTTTAGAGAACCATATTCCGAATAAATGACAGGCAACTTTCACGATTTTTTCACACCTACACGCACTGGACTTTTAGTATTATCAATTACTTTATCCCATTCATCTTAACATATTTGGAAATAATTTCTTTTAGTAAGTCCATTTTGTGCCCAATAAATAAATACACGATAAAGACATAACATCAATATTATATCCCAGTATAATTTCATTTTTTTACATTCCTAAAATCAGACGTGAAAAATTACTTTCACGGCAGAATTCCTTCTTGAAGGAATGTTCCTAATGGCACACTGATTCTCAAAATGAAACCTTCGAATCCCAATAAATTTGACGTTAGTAATTAGCTATACTCTTTTCAATTGTTTCCATTGGCTGTTGTCATTTCCGACTTCTTATTCAGGATTCAAATTCCATACTGAATAACCATCGAGAGGACCTCCGGTGATTACTAAATCTTCTGGTACATTTTCAGGGCTAATGGGTTCAACACATTTTCCACATCGCAAAGGGCTTCCGTGCTCATAATCCCACTCCTCAGTACGATAATTACCAGATCCATCAATATGTACCCTACCTTCGATAATAAAATTTTCATCATTTCCACATGAATCGCATTTTATCTTCTTCATTATCCAACCTCCTTTTATTTATTTTGTTTTTCCTTTATACATCCTGTCCCGGATATTCTACTGGAGGAAGACCTACGACCTTCTTGATACTGTCTTTCCATTTGATCTTGGGATTGTCCTTATGCCGTGAATACAGATTTATTATTATTTCATCGGTCTGTCCCTGGCGTATTCGATTGATTTCGTCCTTCATGCCCGGCTCTCTCGCAAGAATCTGTCCCGTATAATCCATCTTGCCAATCCAAATGGCGTCCGTCACGATCGGAAGCAGTTCTTTGAGCATGTCGTCGATATGGGCTGAATCCAGCATAGGCTCTGCGCTGACCGAAGTTTCAAAACCGTTGGTGAATGCGTATTTCAGCGCCTGTTTCCTCTCCGCATAATTTGGAGCGTTCGGCTCCCATATGGATAAAATATGGTCATCATTAGCGGTAATGGTGAATCGAAACAAAATTTGTTTCTTGTGGCCTTCGAAGTCCTCGCAAATCTTCTTGATAAGGTCGAAATGCGGTTTAGAAACTATTAGGACTTCACTTCCACTCTTCAGGATTTTTCCTAATACGGTCATACAAGCATCAAAATTTGAGGGGGTAATATCATGGGAAGACGGGAACATTGGTCGCTTATTGGACTTGTTGAAATTTTTATCGACGGACTTTTTATTGATACGCTCGTTTGTCCATTCATCCCATTGCGACCTTTTGTATCTCACTGCCATCAGGCGACTGTAGCAGTAGAAACAACCATGGGAACAACCATTACACAGGTTTATATTTCGACCTGACCATTCTTTCGTGCCGTGGGGTCGTTCATTTTTAGTTTTTTTTTGTGTGGAAATTTTTAGGGCCTCTTCCAGTGTGGAGACATCCTTTTTGATCTCCTCTGATAGAAAAGCCAGGATTTCAGGGGCCTTTTGGAGTGGTGTGGCGATATGGAATTCAATGACCTTGGATCCATTCTTCTTGGGTGGCCTGATGGCAAAATGGGCCTCTTTCTGTTTTGCGGATACCAGGCCG